>ERZ808028.62-NODE-62-length-122875-cov-12.513209_pt1 | contig 122875 bp, 102 predicted proteins | sample MGYA00380184_ERZ808028 | MGnify/ENA primary metagenome ERZ808028 (study PRJEB31490, sample SAMN06133397) | mouse gut metagenome | isolation source: J8_1 | host: mice | place: China: Chengdu | collected 2015-05 ...
TTTATTTATTCTCCAAAGTTCCGTTTTTCGGATCAGCGAAAAACTCCTCAATGGAGAACAGGGCCTTGCCCTAACAAATAAAAACCACTTCACAACTTATGGAAGTGGCTTTGATTCCTTTTTTGTCTGCTCAATCACACAGCTATGCGGTTTGTTGGGACAGTCCTTATTGTAATTGATTGCCACAAGTAGTATATCACCCACATAACCTTCAAGTGCCTGTACATAATTTCTGTCTCGAATCTGCTGTATTGCTGTCTGAGCTGTTTTTTGATATTTTAATTCCACTACAAGTGCCGGCTTCGCAGTACGGGGCTGCGGCAGAAAAACAATATCCGCAAATCCCTTTCCAGCGGGAAGCTCCCGTATGAGCTTATAATCCTTTCTCGCACTGTAGTACGCAAGTCCGATCGCACATGCAAGAGAATTTTCATCATTGTAGGTCAAGATCGAAGCAGCTTCTGTATGTGCCTTGTCCAGTGCTTTTGCTACACTTTTCTCATCGCAGCGAAGCGTGTCCTCGAGAAGTCTCTCCGATGCCTTTAAGACATTCATAACCTCTGACCAGCCGCCGACACTCATGGCATTCTCAAACTCCATGATAATCTCTTTATTTGGAATGAACGCCTCCGCTGACAATGCATCATACCCTAGATACCCCAAGTGAATCAAGAGCGTCAAGACATCGTCCTTGATTTTAAAATTGCGCATATCATTCTGAAAGCTGCGTGTGTTCACCCTGACACGGCCGCCGCCAAGCATGTGCACAATATCCGCCCTCAGTCCATCAAAATCCATTTCTATATAGATTTTTAATGCATCATATGCCTCCGTGGCAGTCCAGTAATTTAAATATTTATGCCGGCGCATTGCCTCCACAACCGATTTCGGATTGTAGATGTGGTGATACGTGGTGAACCTATAGCCGTCATACCAGCTATTGATTTCGTGAAAATCCATCGAAAAACGCTCACATAATTCTGCCACTTCCATCTCTGTAAATCCCGTATATTCCTCAAAGATGTCTTGTTCTGTCATCGAGTACTCCGTAAACATATTCAATGCCGAGTGCTCTCCATACTTTTTTACAGGCAATATTCCGGTTACATAGGCAAGTGCTATATACGGCTGGTCTTTGATAAGATTTCTCAGGAAATCAAGGTACTGTTTCTGCATTGTTTCGGATTCCTGCCGCTCGCGCATCACACAGTCCCACTCGTCAATCAAAAGAATAAACTGTCTGCCCGTCTCTACGTATATCTTCCTCAGTGCAGCCGCCAATCCCAGCGCTGGTTCCCTCAGATCTTCACCGTATTCCCGCCAAAACTCTTTGAGCACCTCCCGCTCTAAATACTTTGTCAAAGGCTCCGATTCCGCCTCAATCAAAAACTGCTGCATATTTAGAAAAATCACATCATATTGATTCAGATGCTCGTAAAAGGTATCTGCGTTTTCTATCTTGCGCCCCTGAAATAACTTTGTTGAATCACAGCCGCGGCTATAATAGGCGGCAAGCATTTTCAGCGCCATTGACTTCCCAAAGCGCCTCGGTCTGCTGACACAGATGTATTGCTGTTCGGTATTGATCAGCTCATTGGTACAGGCGATCAGTCCTGTCTTATCCACATAAATCTTTGATCGCACCGCTTTCCAAAAGCCTTTGTTATCTGGATTCAGGTAATACCCCATACACTCACCCCGCTGTGGTCTATTTTTTGAGCATCAAAAACGCCCCAAGGTTCCCGCGCCGCCCCTTGCTCGCCCTGTGGCTAAACAACAGTTCTGGATTGCAGCAGGTACACACATCTGTCACCTCAATCTTTTCATCTGGCACGCCTGCATCACGAAACACCCTGAAATTAGCATACCATAAATTTAATTGATACTTGCCATTTTCCTTCTGATACACCAGACAGTCGTCAAGCTCTTTCTGTGTAAAGTCCTGCTGATACCGCGCAAGGTACTCTGCTGCCTTTGCATCGTCCTTTTGAAACGCCTGCTCAAACACTGCTGCGACATCTTCACTTACCTCGTAGCAGTGCTGGCAGATTGACGGCGCGATCGCGACACGAACCTCCTCAGGCTTCGTGCCATACTCCTTGTGCATCTGCGCCAATGTCACCTTCCCCATCCTGCCCGCCGTGCCGCGCCAGCCTGAATGTGACAGTCCGATTGCCTGATGCACAGGGTCCACGATAAAAAGCGGCACACAGTCCGCATAAAAGGTCGCTAAGATAATTCCTTTTTCATTGGTAATCAGACCATCTACGTCCGTGTAATCCCGCTCGCAGACAACGCCCTTTCCTTTGTCGAGCGCCGTGACTTTGCGGACATTTGTGGTATGCGTCTGCTGAGAGCATACAATGTCGCTGCTGGTCATATTCATGTGCGCCGCAGCCCTTCTAAAATTCTCATCTACATGTTCTTTGATGTCCCCCTGCGCATAACTAAAATTGAGGGAATACAGATAATCACTGCTCACTCCGCCGTACCGCGTCGAGAAAAAGTGGTCAACAATCCCCGTCTGTTCCAATCCTGCGAAAGTAAAGTATGCCATCTCCCGATGCGCTTTGTCATAATCAAGCCTGCATGTGCCGCGGTTTCCATGTCTGATAATTTTTTCCATGCGAACCTCCATGATTCCGCTGCGCGGAATCTCAAATCAATATGAAAAACTTTGTATTACGAATAAATATGCTCAAACGCATTTTGATACCATGTGATTTCCGCGCCGCAGATTGCAACTACATCGTAGCGAATCGGCGTGAAATCCCCCATTTGATGCATCATTCTATAGTAGTCTGCCACCTTGCAGATCTTTCGCTGCTTGCCGTAAGTCACTGCTTCCGCAGGCTGGCCGGCTGCGCTGTCCTTGCGGTACTTTACCTCGATAAAGACTGTGTAGTCTCCATCTTTTCCAATAATATCAATCTCACCCCTGCGGTTTCTGTAATTGTGCTCTAATACCGCTACACCCCTGCCCTGCAAATAATTGATGGCAAGCTGCTCATATGCCGCGCCCTTTTCCCTCGTATTCATTGATCCTTCCCTGTCAATCCCTACGGCTTGCTGCCGTCCTGATATGCACTCACCTTCGCTTTAATCTTATCCATACTGTCCACGAACATTAGTATCTCCGCCACAACCTCGTAGAGCTCTGGCGGTATCATATCGCCAATTTGCAGTTTAGACAAGGTATTTGCCAGTTTGTCATCCTTGTGGACAGGCACGTTTGCCTGCTTCGCCTGCTCTATAATTTTTTCCGCCAGCGCGCCGCGCCCCATCGCAATCACTTTGGGCGCGCTGTCCGCCGGGTCGTATTCGAGCGCTACTGCCTGTTTTACCTTATTATTTTTATCCACCGCCATCTATTTTACACCCTCTTTATGCCCTTGTGTCAAAAGTCCGATATCCAAGAACTGCGCTGCCGCCTGCCACCTGCTCCTCCATATGCTCCAGAACTGTTTTTTCCTCATTCTTCTCCAGAACCATATTTTTGCATTGATATCCTTTTTTCAGCAGTCTCTGGGACAGCTCGTCGATATGCTCCTCCACCAGCGCAATCGACGCCTCGTCGAGATAAAACTTTGTAGTGACCTGATTCCGCTCGGTCTGAAGGGAAATACTCACATCCAGCGACCCCAGATAATCCAGATCCAGATGCAGAAATGCCGTGAGCATACCGTCCTTGCGCGCCATATTTTTCTTGTTGGTATAGACGTACAAATCCCCATGCGCCTGAGAATTGCCAAACTTTAACGGAAGCTGTACATACGTGAACATCTGATTCATCTGATTCATAAACTCGACGTTCTCACTGAGGTTTGCCATTGCACGCGCAGGCGTCCCTGCGCTATTTTGCCCGCCTGCCTGCATTGCCTCGTTCATCATGCGTGTGAGCTGGCTGCTTTCTCTGGCAAGCTTTTGATAGAACTCTTCCACCTTGCCTTCCTGTGCCAGCTCTTGCGGCGACAAGGTCCACTGCTTTTGCAGCCCGTTTTTGAGCATGGACTTAAATGGCTCTGAGCGAAAAATCTCAGCCTTTTGTTCCGCTGTAAGCTGTCTCCCAATCTCACTGTCCAGCAGCAGTTGCTTTACGTCCTTTAGCCCAAGCGTGCCTTCCTTGAGCCCTCCACGGATAAACGAAATGATTTTGCCCGGCATTGCCTGTGGTGTCTCACCCTTGAGGTGGTTTAAAATGGTTTCCAGCGCCTTGCCCGCTGTAGCTCCTGTCGTCTCTGCCTGTTTGGGCGCCTGCTCTGTATGCTGCAATTCAGTTTTCTCAGCGGATTCCTGCGGGTTCGCTTTCACACCGGCATCGCTTTCCATATTCTTTCCAATAAGATTTTCTGTGAGCTGCTGGGACTTATCCAATATAGGAGTCTGTATCACATTTTCTGTATTGGGCTGCGCTGAACCACTGTTCTGTTCATGCTGTACACCCTGATTTTCCTGTGAGACCGCGGCATCTGTATTTGTATTTGCATTTATGTTTCCACTGCCCTGTGCTGTGCCCGTCTGACCTTCCTCTCCAGTGAGCAGCACAAGCACCTGTTCCATAAATTTTCCGCCAGTTGCCAGTGCCGTCTGCCCCAAAGCAGCTCCCTGCGCAGCCCCATTCTGGCTTCCCTGTCCCGCTGCCGTTCCAGTCAACGCATCATATAATTTTAATATCTCGTCAGACGCTTCTCTAATCCCGTCTAGCAGCTTATGCTCCATATTTTCATAATGCTGTAGCTGGGATAGACTGTTGTCGTTGACGGGAAGCTGTAACTTGGTTAATTTTATCAAATCTGCCATGCTCGCATTGGGATTTTGCAGCGTGAGACGGTTAAACAGCATCAACGTATTTTTGTTGATCGACATACCGTTTTCCAACAGTGTAGACACCAGTGCCATCGTCCTGTCATTGACTGCCATATGTGCCGCTCGCAGCGCCGCCTCACCCACGCGGAGCATCTGCATTTTTCCATCATATACTGGTTTGAGCACCACGCGGTTATCCTTGTTGGACTGCACTTGCAGATTCATGACCTGCCCGAGTGCAAGCTGCACATCGCGTTCCAGCTTGGCAGCCATATACTGCCCGTTTGCAAGCTGTATCTGCACATCTTCTCCGTTGACAGAGACAATCTCTCCCTGAAATGTATCGCCGGGCTGTAACTGTGTCACGTCCACGCCCTGCGCACTGCCAGAAGCGGCACTCCCTGTAGTGCCTACATTTCCTGTATATCCCTGTCCCTGCCCGATTTGTGTTCCGCTATAGTTCTGTGAATATCCCGACAATACACTGTCCATAAACTTCCCCTCCTGCCGGGCAACAGTTTCATGTTCTGCCAAACTGCTGCCCTGTTAATTCTGCATTTCCTGACCATCTGTAATATTTTTAATAAAACTCTTGCGGTGAATCGGAGACGCCCCGTGTGTTTTTAATGCCTCGATATGTACCGTTGCGCCATAACCCTTATTGTCCGCAAAATGATATTCTGGATATTTTTTGTCATACTCCACCATCAGACGGTCTCTTGTCACCTTTGCGACAATGCTCGCCGCGGCAATCGACACACTCTTTGCATCTCCCTTGATAATCGGAACCTGTCTGATCTGCACATCTGGTATTGTGACCGCATCGTTCAACAAAAGATCTGGTTTCACGCTCAGCTTGCTGATTGCCTGACGCATCGCCTCATAAGTCGCCTGTAAAATATTTATCTCATCAATGCGTTCATGGGACACCATGCCGATTCCCACTGCCACGGCTTCCCTCATAATTATGTCATACAGCTCCTCGCGCTTCCTCTCGCTCAACTGCTTGGAATCATTCAAATATAGAATCTGGCAGTCCTTTGGCAGTATGACTGCCCCCGCTACAACAGGTCCGGCGAGCGGACCTCTGCCGACCTCATCAATTCCACAGATATATTCATAAGAAGCATACTGCTTCTCATACTTTTTCATGGCTTCTGTTCGTAGTTTTTCCTTGTCAAAGGCATCTATCGCTTTCTTTGCCTTTGCCACAAGCTTCTGCACACCGCTTCGTTTGTCGGTTTCGTACCTCTCCACAAAAACAGGCAGCTCACTTTCGCATGCTGCCTTTAATTCATTTTTGATTTCCTGTATATTTTTTTCTTTTTTAATAAAATCCTGCCCTGTTATTTTTTTCACAAGATCATGTGTCCTTTCTGTATTTTATACTGGTTTTAAATCATTGGTGTTTCAAGATTCCAAATTTGGAAGATGGCCAGATTCTGATAAATGCCCTGCCAATGATGTCCTTGCGGTGGATATTCCCAACAGAAGGATCGCGGCTGTCCGAACTGTTATTCCGGTTATCTCCCATCACAAAATATTCGTCATCGCCAAGCAGAATCGGATCGTTTGCCCTTCCCGGATTCTGAATGACTTCACGTCCATACGCTTCTTCTAATAATTCTCCATCCACGTAAATATTTCCGCTGTCATCAATCTGAACTGTCTCGCCGGGCATTCCGATGATTCGCTTGATATAATACGTATCTGTGTCATATTGATATGGAAATACGATAATATCAAACCGTTCCGGGTCCTCGAAGCGGTACGAAATCTTGTCAACGATCAGATGATCTCCGTCACTCAGCGTCGTCTCCATACTGCTCCCGCTCACCTGCGTCCGCTGTCCCACATAGGTAACGATCAGATACGCAGCGCAGAACACCAGCAGCAGGTAGATGCTGATACTCAATATTTCCTTCAATACGTGTTTCATTTTGTTTTCCTCTGTTTCTATTATTTCCGTTTCCATCATTCCTCCGGCATCTCCAATGTAATTTTTCCTATTCTTCCGTTTCTAAAATCCTCCACAAGCATCGAGGAGGCTTTCATGATATCCAGTTCTTCTCCTTTCAGGTAACATTTCCTGCTGACGCAGACTGCCTTGATCGTCTCGTAGGCATCCTGCCCGTCGGTTATCTCTATCGCATACCGCTGCTCGAGCAGTCCGGGATACTCCCTGCGCAGAAAGCCAGTCAGCTCATACGCAAGCTCATCCAAATGAATAATCTCATCATTTATAGAGCCAATCATTGCCAGCCGAAGCCCCACTGTCTGATCTTCAAACTTTGGCCATAAAATACCCGGGGTATCCAGCAGTTCTAAACTTTTATTCAGACGTATCCACTGTTTCCCCTTCGTCACCCCCGGTTTGTTACCGGTCTTGGCACACGCCCTGCCCGCAAATGAATTGATAAAGGTAGATTTGCCAACATTTGGTATTCCGACCACCATTGCGCGCACAGGTCTGTTGAGAATCCCCCGTTTCCTGTCCCGCTCTATTTTTTCCTTACACGCCTCCTGCACGACACCCTGTATGGATTTCACGCCAGCGCCCGTCTTGGAATTGATTTCCAAGACATGAAATCCCTTCGATGAAAAATAATTTATCCACAGTTTATTTTTTTTCGGATCTGCAAGATCTGATTTATTTAATAGAATAATTCTTGATTTATTTTTGCCCAGCTCGTCGATATCTGGGTTTCTGCTGCTGAGCGGCACTCGTGCGTCCACCAGCTCAATCACCAAATCTATAAGTTTGATATCCTCCTGCATCATTCGTTTTGCTTTAGTCATATGCCCCGGATACCATTGATAATTTGCCATATTTTTTGTCATGCCTTTCGTTTTATTTGATCAATGCCTATTGATTCAATCCCTATTCAATCAGTCCCATTTCACTACTGCCAGAAGCCAGCTTCATCCACGCCTTTCCTATAATATAACTCTTCTTGACTGTCCCGATATTGGCGGAACGGCTGTCCTCACTGTTGTTACAATTATCGCCAATCACAAAATATTCGTCCTCCTCCAGCATGACCTCGCTCTCCAGCAAGCCCGGCTCGACAATTCTGTCGTTGAAATACTGCTCTACCGCCTGGTCATTGACATATAAAATACCATTTTTTATGTACAGCGTATCACCGGGAACACCCACCACACGTTTGACATAATAGTGGGATTTCTCATTGCCGTTGGGAAGAAAGACGATGACGTCTCCCTCGCGCGGCGATGCCACCTTGTAGATCAGCCTGTTCAAAAAAATCTCCTGACCATTATACAAACTCGGCTCCATAGAGGGACCAATCACGCTCGTTTTCATTCCCACACAGAAAACCGTCACGACTGCCAGTAACATTGAGGCAAAAATCCAGAAAATCCAGCTTAGGATTTCCTTGACCACAACGATATTCAATTTTTTCTTCTTCTGATAAAACGTTAATCCCTTTCGTCTTGCCATTCATTCTGTCCTTTGCAATGTATGTATACGAAGATACAACAATAATTATACTCAATCTGTATCATGATTGCAAGTCAAAAAATAACGGAGCCTGTCCCCAAGCTCCGCCACATGTTACTGTTTTCTTCGTTCCAGCAACTGTAAATCAAACTAATTATTTCACCAGCTCTTTCACCTTAGCCTTCTTACCAACACGATTTCTCAGGTAGTTCAGCTTCGCACGTCTTACCTTACCTGCTCTGACAACTTCTACCTTTTCTACATTTGGTGAATGTAACGGCCATGTCTTTTCAACGCCGACACCGTTTGAAATCTTTCTGACTGTAAAGGTTTCTCTATTGCTGCCGCCCTGAAGCTTCAAAACTGTCCCCTCAAAGATCTGGATTCTCTCGCGGTTTCCCTCTTTGATCTTACCATGCACCCTCACGGTATCTCCAACCTTAAAGCTGTCAACATTTGCCTTTAACTGTTCCTTCTCAATTTCTCTGATAATTTCGTTCATTTGATTAGCCTCCTTATTTTTTCGACGTTCTTAATACTTCCCGACCGCAACTACGGCTATATCCTGTAATTGCCTGCATCATACTCTAGTATGACTCGTACCAGAGGACCATCTCTTTCTTCGCAACAGTAGTAATGTACCACAAAATCTGGGAAAATGCAAGGATTTTTTATTCTTTCTTTGCTTCCTCCTGACTCCAGCTCTCCACTTCACTGTCCACCAGATTGACACTCACAAGCGTGGAAACGCCTTTCTCCTGCATTGTGATACCATAGAGCCTGTCTGCCTGTTCCATCGTGCCGCGCCTGTGTGTGATGACGATAAACTGCGTGCTCTTGGTCAGCTTGTTCAGGTACTTTGCAAATCTGCTGACATTTCCCTCGTCCAGCGCTGCCTCAATCTCGTCGAGCAGGCAAAACGGCGACGGCTTTAAGTTCTGGATTGCAAACAGCAGGGCGATTGCGGTAAACGACTTCTCCCCGCCGGAAAGCTGCATCATATTTTGCAGTTTTTTTCCGGGCGGCTGTGCGATGATGCGCACGCCAGCCTCAAGGATATCCTCCTCCTCGATCAACTGCAAAGTTCCCTTGCCGCCGCCAAAAAGCTCTTTGAACACTTTGTCAAACTCCCGTTTGATCTCCTCAAACTTCTCGGCAAACTGCCTGCGCATCGCGGTGTCAAGCTCTTCAATAATGCCCTCGAGCGTCTTTTCCGCCTCGATCAAGTCATCATGCTGGTTTTTCATGAACGTATAGCGTTCCATGAGCACCTTATAGTCCTCAATGGCATTGACATTCACGTCACCGAGTTTTTTGATGGCGTCCTTGATAGCGCTGATCTGCTTTTTCATCTCAGAGATATCCTTCAACGCCTCATTTCTCATGGAGGCTGCATTGTTTAGCGTAATCTCGTACTCGTTCCACATATAATTAATCTGGTTTTCGATTGTATCCTCCAGCTTTTCTCTCTGGGAATTGAGACGGTATACCTCCTTATCCAGCGCATTTTTCCGCTCGGAAATTTCCTCTCTGGTCTTGAAGAAATTTTTCTGCTGCTTGGATAACTCATCCTTTGTCTGCTGCTTTTCTTTCAATGTACGTTCCGCGTCAGACTGTGTGTCATGCGACGCGGTGATGGTCTTTTTTATTTCTTCGATATTCTGCTGCCGGTTCTGAAGGTCTGCCAGACAACTGTCGAGACTGGTCTGTACCTCGCACAGCTCTTCCCGGCTGCGCACCAGCTCACCCTCAATGCGGTTTAGATTTGTCTGTTCAAACTCCTGTTTCTGTAGCAGCTTCTCATACTCAACATCCCATTCCCCGACTTTTCCAGTCTTGCCAGACTCCTCCAGCCGGTAGGTTTCCAGCTCCTTCTGGTTCGCCGCAATGCCCTGCTCGAGCAGCTTTTCGTTTTCCTCTGACGCCTTTAAATCATGGCGTGTTTTTTCCTTATCTGCATTGATTTCATGCACTTTGCGCTCGATGTCCTGCTGTTCTTGTATCAAGTCCCCAAAGCCCTGCTCTGCCTCATTTTTGCGCTCCTCCGCGCTCACAACATTCAGTCTGGCGGTATTTTGTCTGATATATAATGCCTGCAAAGCCTCCTTCTCTTCCTCAATGCTGCGCCGGACACTGTTGCGCTCCACTTTGATATTTTCAATGGCAATGGTCGCTTCCTCTAACTTTTTCTTTGCAGACTTTAACTTTTGTTCCAGCTCTTCTAGCTCTCTTCTGCGTCCTAAGAGGTTGGAATTATTTTTAAAAGCGCCGCCGCTGATCGCACCGCCCGGCACAAGCAGCTCGCCCTCCAATGTCACCATGCGGATACTGTAATTGTACTTTTTGGCTATTTTGACTGCATTGTCCACATTGTCCACCACGACAATCCTGCCAAGCATGGTCTTTGCCACATTTCTGTATCTTGCATCGGTACGCACCAGCGTGTCCGCAAGCCCGATGACGCCCTTCTCCTTCAAAGCGTCAGACAGCTTGAACTCCTGCGGTTTCGTTATACTGGTGAGCGGCAGAAACGTAGCGCGTCCAAAACGGTTTTTTTTCAAAAAACCAATCATGGTCTTGGCAGTCTCCTCGTTCTCCGTCACAATATTCTGTATACTTCCGCCGAGCGCTGTCTCAATCGCCGTCTCGTACTCTTTATCTACCTTGATAATATCTGCGACAACACCGATAATTCCTTTATGGTGCTCTCGCTGCTCCATGACCTTCTGTATACTGTTTCCATAGCCCTCATACCGCTCTGTGAGATTTGAGATCGTATCCAGTTGTGATTTATACCGCTGGTATGCGCCTTGGCTTTCCTTGATTTCTTCGTCTTTCTGGCGCAGCCTGTCCCGAAATGTCTTGTTGTGCTCCTCCATCTGTGCCAGATGTGCAGCCGTTTCAGAAATCTCGTCTGTGATGCGCTGAAACGCCTCCTGAAGCGACTGGATCTCGGCGTCGCGCTCTGCCTCATCACTCCGGGCGCGCAGCAAGCGCGAGTTTAACTCTGCCTTTCTGATTCGGAGCTGCTCCATCATCGTGTCAAAGCTGCTCATCTTTGATTTGATGGTCGCCCGCTCGCCCAGCATCGTAATAATTTGATTCTTATCCTCTTCGATTTTATGATTCAGCGCTTCGATGCGCACCTGTACCTCTGAGAGCGCTGCCTTTGCCTCGCTGCGCCCTTTTTCCAGCGAAGCTACCTTTTCATCTAACGCGGTCTTGCTCTCAATGATTTTCGCCCGCTCTCCTTCCCGGAGTGCGATCTGTTCGTTGATGGCTGTGATTCTCTCCCGGAAATGCTGTTCATTTCCTTTCGCGCCCTTAATCTGTTCTTTTAATACATTGATCTCGCCCTCAAGCCTGCCCCGCGTCACACTCGCATCTGTCAGCGTCGTTCTAGTGGCTTCGATTTCCTGCTCTAACGCCTCGATGCGCGCCTGAACCTCATCATACTCGACCTTCACTCTGTCATACTGCTTTGTAGTATTGTCGTAATCCTCCTGTGCAATGGCACACTTGCCTTCCAGCTCCTCTAGTTGTTGTGTCAGCTTTTTATTTTCCAATAAAAAGACATTCACATCCAGCTCCTTGAGCTCTTCTTTTTTTCTAAGGTATACCTTTGCCTTCTCAGACTGCTTTTCCAAAGGTGCTACCTGCTTTTCCAGCTCGCTTAAAATATCTGTCACGCGCACCAGATTGTTCTTCTCGTCCTCCAGCTTTTTCTGTGCTGTAGCCTTGCGCTTCTTGAATTTGACAATCCCTGCCGCCTCATCAAAAAGCTCACGCTTCTCCTCCGGCTTACCGCTCAGGATTTTTTCAATCTGGCCCTGCCCGATAATCGAATATCCCTCTTTGCCGATACCTGTGTCATAAAAAAGTTCATTTACATCCTTCAATCGACAGGGAGTTCCATTGATGGAATACTCACTTTCGCCTGAACGATATAAACGCCTCGCCACGGTCACTTCCTCATACTCGATTGCAAGCTTGTGGTCTGAATTGTCGAACGTGATGCCCACAAATGCATACCCCAGCGGCTTTCGCAGCTCTGTACCGGAAAAGATGACATCCTGCATGGATTCCCCCCGAAGCTGTTTGATGCGCTGTTCTCCCAGCACCCACCGGACTGCATCTGCCACATTGCTCTTGCCAGAGCCATTCGGTCCTACGATACCCGTAATCCCTTGATGAAACTGAAACACAATCTTATTCGCAAACGACTTAAATCCCTGTACTTCAATACTTTTTAGATACATTCTTTATTTTCTGCCCTTCAATTTTTTGAGTGCCTCATATGCAGCCTGCTGTTCCGCCGCCTTTTTCGTCCTGCCCACACCGGAGCCAATCAGATGTTCGTCCAGATACGCCTCCACGCTGAACTGTTTGTCATGGTCTGGTCCTTCCTCGCCCACCAGCTCATACCGAAGCTGTGATGTGTTCTTCTTCTGTATCTCCTCCTGCAAAAGTGTCTTGCTGTCCATGAACAGAATCTTATCCTCCAAGTCCGAAAGCACAAAGCGGTAGATAAACTTTTTGGCGTTTTCTATACCGCCGTCAATAAAAATCGCGCCAATCACGGCCTCCATCACGTCGGACGTGATCGAATCCCGCTTTCTCCCGCCGGTTGACTCCTCCCCCTTGCCAAGCAGAATATAGGTATTGAGCTCTATATCCCGCGCGCAGTAGGCAAGCGCCGGCTCACACACCATAGATGCGCGCAGCCTCGTCAGTTGTCCCTCCGGCATGTCCTCATTCTCATTGTACAGAAATTCACTAGACACAAGTTCAAGGACTGCATCTCCTAAAAATTCCAGTCTCTCGTAGTTATTCAGTTTGTTAATCTTTTGTTCATTCGCAAAAGAACTGTGTGTCAGCGCCTGCTTTAACAGTGTTTCGTCCTGAAACTGATACCCGATTTTACCCTGTAACTCATGCAGGGCTTCCTTCATATTTCGCATTCTTTTCCTACTCCTTTTCTCAGAGTTTTCCCGCTCTCTCAATCCACTCGACAGCCTCCCGCACTGTCGTGAGCTTGTCCAAACCTTCTGTCGGTATATGAAGCCCCGTCTCCTCCTCCACACCCATAAATATTTGATACAAATCCAGTGAATCAGCCCCTAAGTCTGTAAGAAAAGTCATGTCCATCTCAATCTCCTCCGGATCCATGCCCAAAACAGTCGCCGCAACTTTCTTCAACGCTTCAAATTCCATTGTATCAGGTCCTTCCCTATTCATCCTTTAATATCACTTTTTCCTTTATCTTTTGATTGATTTGCTGCTCTTGAAAGGTCACACATTGAAGAATGGAATTTTTAATCTCCACCGCTTTCGAACTGCCGTGTGTCTTAACCACTAAACCATTTAAACCCAGCAGTGGTGCGCCGCCGTACTCTTCCACGCTGAATGTTTTTAACGTTTCTTTGAGCGCTGGCTTCACCAGCAATGCACCAATCTTACTCCTGAGCGATGTCATCATGCCCGCCTTCACCTTCTTGATCAGCGTCGCGCCAACGCCCTCATACAATTTTAAGATAATGTTTCCGGCAAACGCCTCGCACACGATCACATCCGCATAGCCTGTCGGTATATCCCTTGCCTCAATACTTCCAATAAAATTAATCTCCGGGCAGTTTTTCAACAGTGGAAATGTTTCTTTTACCAATGCATTTCCCTTCTCCTCCTCCGCTCCGATATTGACAATCGCAACTTTGGGATTTGGAATGCCCATCACATGCTCCATATACACAGATCCCATCTTTGCAAACTGTACCAGATGGGAGGGGCGTGCATCCACATTCGCACCGCAGTCAATCAATAGAGAACAGCCTGTCTCTGTCGGAATGAGCGGTGCAAGCGGCGCGCGCTCGATGCCTTTAATCCTGCCCACAATGAGCTGTCCGCCGACGAGCACTGCACCGGAACTGCCTGCCGAGACAAACGCGTCACAGACGCCGCTCTTCACCAGATTGAGCGCAACCACAATCGACGAGTCTTTTTTCTTCCGAATTGCCATCACAGGAGGTTCTGCCGTATCGATTACCTCCGCAGCGTTTACGATCTCGATCTGTTCTTTATGGTATGTATACTGCACCAGCTCTTTCTTGATCTCTTCCTGTCTGCCGGTCAGATATACCTTTATTTTGTTATTTTCGTTGACTGCCTCCACAACACCCTTTACGATTTCGATCGGGGCGTTATCGCCACCCATGGCGTCCACTGCTACCTTGGTCATTTCATCCATTGCCATAATCCTCCATATTATATAAATATACTAGACCTCCTCCCAAAAATCAAGGGAAAAAAATAAGGACGGCCGAGTCCTGATCTACTCTTCCATCCTTATCTCATTAATCTACTGCTATGATCTCTTTTTTGTTGTAAGAGCCGCAAGCCTTGCATACTCTATGAGGCATCATTAAAGCGCCGCACTTGCTGCACTTTACTAATGTAGGTGCGCTCATTTTCCAGTTTGCTCTTCTCTTATCTCTTCTTCCCTTAGAAGATTTATTTTTTGGACATATAGACATCGTTACACCTCCTTATTCGCATCAAACAAATCCTTAATTGCTGCCATTCTAGGGTCCGGCACGAAATCATCACAGCCGCACTCCCCATCATTCAGGTTCTTGCCGCAGCTTTTACAGATTCCTTTGCAGTCTTCCCTGCACAAAACCTTCATTGGCCAATTCAATAGCAATTCATTTTTGATCAATTCATCTACATTTAAGTGATACCCTTCCATCAGCTCCGATGCAGCTTCTTCCTCTGCGTCCTCCCCTGTATAATCCGGCGAGATGACAACTGTATCAAAGGATAAATCAAATGTATAATCAACATCTTGCAGACATCTGTCACAGGCAAGCGCAAACGTGAGCTTTGCAGTTCCCTGAACCAATGCTTTTGACTGCCCTATATTCGAAAGCCTCAGTGCAACAGGACTACTCTCCTTGATTGAAAAAGTTCCTGACTGACTGGTAAACGTATCCGCATCATAAGATACTGTCCGTTCCTGCACTTGTCCTTCATTTGTAAATACATCTGTCAAATTCACTAACATTGTAGACTCCCATATGATAGAAACTTACCTCTATCCACACATTCATTTATTATACAGAACCATTTCATGTTTGTCAACAGTATTTTCCAGAAGATTATCAAAACTGATTATCAAAACAAGTCCAGCGCTTAGGCTGACGACTTTTTATTTGGAAGAAATACCGCGGCGACCCCTGCGGACAAAAGACAGCCCACAGCCCCGATGCCAAACACAAGCTGCGGCGAAACTTCCCACACCCAGCCAATCACCACAGGCATGATAATCCCGACAGCGCTGCTGAAGGACTCGACAATGCCTAGAATGATTGTCCCGTTATGGTCGTCAAAAACATCATAAAAATAAGCAAAGGATACCGACGCAAACACATCTTTCACCATCGAAAGGATAATGCCAAACACAAAAAGAGGCACATTCTGCGACAGCAGAAAAATCATTGCCGGCAGTGCATCAAAACCAATGTCAAAGACATAGAACCACTTCCTGCCCTTCAAGTCCCCCATATGGCTGACAAAGAGCGCCCCGACCGCATTAAACAGTGTCATAAACGAAAAGATCGACATCACATTTGACACCGATATGCCGATTGTCAAAGCATACAGCGGCAGATACTCCATCGCAACCCCATAGATATTCGCAAAAAACTTTACAATCATATAGGACCAGAACTTTTTATCACCCGCAATCCTGCGAAAAACACGCCACGATACCCGTTCTTCTGCCTCCTCCTCGGCATCGCTGTCTGTTTTCTGTCCGTCCTTGCCAGCACCACACTCCCATCGCACTATCAGCAACATGACCAGCGGCAGTACATACAGCAGCCCTGCCGCCGCATACATTCCGCTGACACCGGCGCGCTTTACGAACAGTCCGCCCAGAAACAACCCCAGAGAAATTCCTCCATACAAGAATAAATCCCGGACAGCAAAGTATTTTCCCCGGTGCTCGTCCTCAATCTCATAGTTGATATCATTTCCAAGCGAATAGTTAAATCCTGTGCGCGCACAGGCAAGCACCACCAGAACTGCAATCAGCAGATACGTCTGGTTCACGCCAAAAGCCATACAGCCCGTTACAATGGCGGCAATCATTGCAACCGCTGCCACCCGATAGGCATTATACTTTACAGACAAGATACTGACCAGCCCCGGCACGACTACGCAGCAGGCATTGATCAGCGCGAGCAGATAGCCATAATAGCGCGCCGGCTGCCCCTTCTCCTCCAAGAGCACTGGCAGCATATTCTGCACTGGACCGTCCACCATAAAAAAGAGCATGTATAACAGGTAGATTTTTACATATTTTTTTCTGAACATTCCTTTGTAGGATTGAAGTATGGATTTCATCTTTTATTGCACTCCTTTTGTGTCTTATTACTTCCTTACGATACATGTTGCAAAACAATCATCTTGTTGCAAATGCGCTGCAAAGCTTCCTTATGTGAAGTTACAATCAGTATACTGCTGCTCTCTTCGATATACTTTTTAATGCTCTTTATCACAAGTTCCTCTGTGTCGGCGTCCAGACCATTTGTAGCCTCATCCATAATCAAAATCTTTGGTCTGCGAATCAGTATTCTTGCCAGCGCCAGCCGCTGTTTTTGACCTCCTGACAAATTTTTTCCCGCCTCTGTAATGAGGTATCCAAGACCTCTTTCGATAGCCAGTTCCTTTAGTTGAACACGCTCCAAGACCGTCATAATCTCGTCGTCGGAATAGTATTCCCCAAGCACAATATTTTCACGCAGCGTCCCTTCCAAAATAACCGGCTCCTGAAATAATATTTTAACTACTTCAAACAGACTCTCCTCCCGTATCCTGTCAACCGCTTTTCTGTTAATACAGATCGCACCATCTTGTATCGGATAAAAACCACAAATCAGCCTTAAAAGTGTTGTCTTTCCAGTGCCGCTGTCCCCCTTGACAAAAATACAATCCCCTGCCTGATATGTCTCATGAATATCCTGCAAAATCGTCTTGTCCGCCCATGCAAATCTGTTGATATCAATTGATAAATCAATCGTTCCTTCTATATCTAATGACGTTTTTCCTTCATTTTCATCCGTAAAAAGATAGTCATAAATACGCTCCGCAGAACCAAGCGCCTTCTGCCTGCCTCGATAAAAATCAGCAAGATTGCGCAACGGTTCGATCATTTCCTGTGAATAGGTATAAAATAATATAATTGTTCCAACTGTAATCTCCCCATAATAGAGAAAGATTCCCCCCATAAGTACCATCAATAACGGAAACAGCGCACAAATAACACTGATCGCCGCAGTAGAACAAGTATCAATATGGATTACTTTTTTCACTGCCTTAAAATAGCGCTCCCACACATGATTCTCAAATTTCTGGTTAAAATATGCCTTCTCATTCAACGTTTTAATCTCCAGCACTGCTTTCGTATCCTCTGAGACATGCTGTGTCAAATCCGCTTCCTCCTGCGAAAATTCCTGATAGCGCTCCCTCGTCGTTTTATTAATCTGATTATTTACAAAAAAATAAGCTGTGCATATAATGATCGCAGCCAGTCCCATCACCATATTTTCGTAAAGCAAAACACCCGCTACTACAATCAATTTAAAAAGATTGAGTATCAGCATCAAAATACTGATTCCTGCATTCTGCGCAATCATAGAGCCATCTTCCATGACCGATGATACGATATCGCCTGTTGTCCGTTTGTCAAAAAAAGCTGCTTTCCAAGTCAGCAGCCTGCGATACATCATTGTTCGCATCTGATTGATAACGGAATGCCGAAACACTTGCCATTCATTTGCCTGAATAATTTGTGCTATCAGAAACAATAACCCAATTAACACAATCCGAAGAAAAACCTGCAATACTTTCTCAAAACTCTCTCTTCCTGTCACCAGATTGACAAATTCCTGTATCTGAAAGAGCATATAAAGATTTAATCCATCTGCCAGAATACATAACAGCAAAAGCCTGATCTGCTTCTGACGCATATTCTCAAACAACTTTACAAGCTGTTTATATTTAACCCGTGACTGTGTTTTCATTTTCATCATCTCCTCATTCTTCTATGGGCACTTTCATGTCTGTCATTTGTCTCTTAATATAACACTTTTCGACAAAATTTTACCATGTCAAAACCAGAAAAAAATTTTTTCCAATTTTGACATGGTGAATGATAAATTTCTATGGTATAGTGAACAATTAATGTATTTCAGGTGGTATTTCTAATGAAACGCCAAAAGAAATTGATCAAAAAAGTATTGTTTTTATAACGACACATGTAATTTTAACCATAAATCCACAGTACAGCCGATCTAGTGAAAACGAATAGTCTTCTGGAATAGGAAGTCATTCTATGATATCTCCTCATCAAAAAAATATTTAATATTTTGTTTGATTAGTTTTAACATGTGTATATCTTTTCTTGCGACGGCAATATAATATGCTTGTCGCATCATTTTTTTTGAATTCATTAATTCTTTTTCCCTTTCGTCAGCTTCTTTCCTCTTGGCAAGTTTCAATCTATTCCCTGCTGTTCCCATCATAAGTTCCACCAACCCATGTGCATATCCACGGCTGATTGCCATATCCAACCCTTCCTCCGCCTTTGCCAATGCTTCCTCATATCGTCCCAGTTTACCAAGCGGTCTTGATAAGTTTGCCAGATTGATAAGTTTCAGCTCCGCAGCGTTTTTCTCATCCATATATCCGGCATCCAGACTTCGTATAATCGTCTCATAGATAATAATATCTTTATCCAACTCGCCTACATCATAATATGCAATCCCCATTCCCATCAATATCAAAATCTCCTGCTCTCTGTATGGATAAATCTTGCCACGCTGATCTCCCCACAGATAACTTTCATAAGCTGGAATCGTCATCTCCATAGCTTCCTGTAGCTGCTTTATAAATACCTGTGCGCTGATCTCTCCCAGCTCATAGTCCACCAAAGCACGAACCCGTTTCAAGTACTGTCTGTCCACCACGGAGTCTGATATCTTCTCACAAATATGTGCCAAATATTGTTTAGAAATATCGTATTCCCGCTTCGACAGAGTATCCTCCAATAATATGTACTCCTCTAACAAGGACATATCATTGCCCATGCATACTGCACAGTTGTCGTGAATACCCCGTTCCATCCGTTCCATCAACTTTCTATAGATGTCCCTTTTAATCTTATGTCTGTTGTTCTCGATCCGAGACAACGTTTCCACAGAACAGATACCATCGCTCAGTTCCTCCTGTGTCATGCCAACTGCATTCCTCGTCAGACGAATCACATCTCCAGCTTTGTAATTTGCCATTCCAGCTCCTCCTTGCAAAATTGTTCTATCTGATGCATTTGCTGCAAATCACCAAATACACTGCATATGCTATACGCCATCAGGCATTCCTCTTGAATCTCTCGTTTTTTCACGCGGTCCTTTCGAATATCTGTTCCATATCGTATTAACAATGATTGTGCTCTGAGAAAACGAAACCGATCCAGTCCTGCAATTTCCCTGCTCTGCGCAACATAATTAATACCCTTGTCAATATACGCCAATACCTTATCCTGATCCTGCAATGACTGTGCAAGTCTGATTAATTCCATCAAAAGCTGATTCCCCAAGCTCTGTCTTCTGCGATCTGTATCATAATATTCTAAATGATGAAACAAATCTGACAATATATACTCTACCTCAATATTTGTCTTTTGATAATCTCCATATTGAACCAGCGCAAGTATCAGCTCTGTTTCCGCTGTCGTATAAAGCTCGTTCTTCCATTGATGTTCTATATTAAACGCAGGTTTTGTCAGTTGCAATGCTCTCATCGCTGTCTCACAAATCTCTGTCTGTATTGGATATTTTTTACTACTATCCTTCAATTCTGCCTGCAAGATCAGGACTTCCTGACAAAGACAAAACTGTTCGTGAATTTTACAACTTATTTTTTTCTTTTTTCTGTAATGAACGAGCTCCTGTCGTACTTGTTCATATTCCTTGCGCTGCATATTCTTTATAATAGACTCCCTCGCAAGCCACAACTCATAATCTGCATCATTTAAAAGCAGTTCAAACTGACATATCTGTTTTCCGATGCGCTCAAGAAGCAGACTGCTTGTCAGAGAATCAGCACATCTGCTTCCATCTTCCAGACGTGATAATGTGCTAACAGAACATATTCCATCGCACACTTGCTCTAATGCCAAATCGTATTTTTTTCGATAATATGATAAAATTGCTCCTGTAGATTCTATTCTCATATTTTTTATACCTTTCTTGCATCTATTATTATTAAAACTACATAAACTTCTTTTAAAGAAAAATGCGTGACTTTTCAATATCCTTATGATAAAATGTTCCTCACACAATTGATATATCATGAAAGGTATTTCTAAATGATTTTACGCTGTCTGATGAAAAAAACGGTGATTACTATGTGGCTGCGCGCCGCGTCCTTACAAACATTTTTGGAAAAAGGACAGTCCCTGCATATGTTACATCTACGGATAAGGAGAATGGCGTCAGACGCCTGTTTTTCAGTACCGTTTTTCCAGAACAGATCCAGATATTTTGTACATGGCAGGAAAAATCGCCGCTGAACCAGACTGACAGATGCCACATGCAGTATATCCCTCTGATGCTGTATGCTTTCAGATGGAACATAGAAGGTAGTTCAGCAACATGGGTATTATTAATAATGTTGTAAAGTGGTGTTAAACTGACTTACAACTGTATTTACTGAAAGCGCTAAATTTTTCAAATTATGTGCTTTCTTAAAATTCACTAACTCAAATAAAAGTCCATTTTCTTTTCCCGAAGGTTGAAATCTTTTTTTCTTTATGGTATATTAAATCTAAAGAAAGACACCTGCTTCAACAGATGCCTTTCATGGAACTGCCGATAGACGGTTAGCCCATTCAAATTTTTATGTTAAAAATAACCGCTAAGTTGGTTGGGCTGGGCGGTTATTTTTTTGTACTGTTACTGCCGATTGTATATCCAAGTCCGAACGCAGTCAATACAAGACTGATTATAGCGATCAGACTGTCTATAGTCATCATTAGAATCACCCTCTTCTTCCATATTTCCGTACCTTGTACGAATCTCTATGTAAACGGAGGGTCACAGTCCCTCCGAAGAGGGTTAACCGCCTACCATCTTGGTAGTTCCAAATAAATATTACCACAATGTGACAGGAATTTCAACTGGTATGTCATTTCATGGAATATATGGACAACATTCAAATATGAATCTTGTCCTCACACAATTGATATATCATGAAAGGTATTTATAAATGAAAGTAACAGCCGTCATCGCCGAATACAATCCGTTCCACAACGGACATTTATACCAGCTTCGTACCATTCGCACGGCAGAGCACGCCGATTGGATTGTTGTCGTTCTTAGCGGCGATTTCATGCAGCGCGGTATTCCAGCCATTGTCGATAAGTACCAGCGCTGCCAGATGGCGCTTGCAAATGGCGCCGATCTGGTCTTTGAACTGCCTGTATACTTTGCACTTGGCAGCGCAGAGTACTTTGCTCAGGGCGCAGTGTCTCTCATCGACAAGCTGGGCGTGGTCGATTCCCTGCATTTTGGTAGCGAATGTGGTGATCTATCACTGATTTCAGACTGTGCCCGCATCATCGCGAGCGAGTCTTGTCAATATCAATCCCTGCTGAACGATTTTCTGAAACAGGGCTGCTCCTTTCCTGCTGCCAGAGCCCGCGCTGTCGCTGCCCTGTTTCCTGAAAAGGATACCGATACGCTCTTAAACGCCCCCAATAATATCCTAGGCATCGAGTATGTCAAAGCCCTCCTCCAGCGAAACAGCGCTATCCAGCCGGCGACACTCGCGCGAAAAGGCGAAGGCTACGCCTCAGATGTTCTTGATACCGACTATTTTGTCTCGGCAAATGCGTTGCGCAGTGCGCTTGAGCACAGCGCGACTGCCGCGGCAGCAAGCCCCCATGTGCCGGCTAATGTCTATTCGCTGCTGTCCCAGCAGGATTTTTTATTCACCGAAGATTTTTCTGAAATATTGTTGTATAAGCTGCTGCGCGATGCCAGCGGCAAAGACGCTTTCGCGCCGTATTATGATATTGGAAAACAGCTCTCACACACGCTGTACCGCCATCTGGCTTCATATTTGTCATTTGAAGATTTTGCAATGCAGTGCAAGTCCAAAAATCTGACCTACACCCGCATCTGCCGCGGTCTGATGCACATTCTGCTGGACATGACACAGGAGAATGCAGATGCCCTGAAACACAAGGATTACACCCAGTATGCACGGCTTCTTGGATTCAGTGAACATGGAAAGCATCTGTTAAAAGCCATCAAAGCAAACGCTTCTGTTCCTATTATCACCAAACCTGCTATGGCTTTAAAACAGCTTGACGGCGCAGCGCGGATGTCCTTGCAGGCTGATCTCCACGCCGCCGATATATATGACAGTATTTCTCAACAAAAAAGGCGGCGCCTGACAGGTCAGACCTCCGCCATTCTTCGCTGCAATGAACTGACCCGCCAGCTCATCACTAATTTTTAAAACTATGAATCGGTGCCGGAATCCTGCCGCCGCGGTTTACAAATGCATCGCAGGAAAACTGGTTGACAGGCATGATCGGCGCATGGCCCAGCAGTCCGCCAAACTCTGCACTGTCTCCCACTGTCTTGCCAATCACAGGAATGATGCGCACTGCCGTTGTCTTTTGATTGATCATGCCAATTGCAAGCTCGTCGGCAATAATGCCTGCAATGGTCGTCGGCTTTGTATCCCCCGGAATTGCAATCATATCCAGCCCTACAGAGCAGACGCACGTCATCGCCTCGAGTTTCTCAATCGTGAGCGCGCCCGCATTGACCGCGTCAATCATTCCCTGATCTTCACTGACGGGAATAAAGGCACCGCTCAATCCTCCCACATAGGAGGAGGCCATCACACCGCCCTTTTTCACTTGGTCATTCAATAATGCCAGCGCCGCTGTCGTTCCCGGCGCACCTGCATACTCTAAACCGATCTCGCACAAAATATCAGCCACGCTGTCACCGATTGCCGGTGTCGGCGCGAGCGACAAGTCCACAATACCAAACGGTATGCCAAGGCGCTTCGATGCCTCCTGTGCGACAAGCTGCCCGACACGTGTCACCTTGAACGCTGTCTTTTTGATCGTCTCGCAGAGCACCTCAAAGGTTTCCCCGCGCACGCTCTCCAACGCATTTTTCACAACACCGGGACCGCTGACGCCGACATTGATAATCGCGTCCGCCTCTGTGACGCCATGAAAAGCCCCCGCCATAAATGGATTGTCGTCAGGTGCATTGCAAAATACGACAAGCTTTGAACAGCCAATGGAGTCCTGATCTTTTGTGAGCTCTGCGGTCTCCTTGATGATATCGCCCATAAGCCGCACCGCGTCCATGTCTATTCCTGTCTTGGTCGAGCCGAGATTGACCGAGCTGCACACAAGCTCTGTCTGCGCAAGCGCTTGTGGTATAGAGCGAAGCAGCAACTCATCTGCCTTTGTCATTCCCTTGGAGACCAGCGCAGAATATCCGCCAAGGAAATTGACGCCGACATCCTTTCTTGCGCGGTCTAATGTCTTTGCAATCGTCACAAAATCCTCGGAAGTCTTACAGGCAGAGCCGCCTACCAGCGCAATCGGCGTGACGGAAATCCGCTTGTTGACAATCGGAATGCCAAACTCCTTCTCAATCTGCTCACCGACTGCCACCAAATCCTTTGCTACCTTCGTAATCTTGTTGTAAATTTTATCATTTAGACGGTCTAAATCCGAGTCAATACAGTCCAACAGACTAATGCCGAGTGTGATTGTCCTGACATCGAGGTTCTCCTTCTCGATCATCTTATTTGTCTCTAACACTTCATTGATATTAATCATTTTTCAAATGTCCTCCTATGAAAAGCTCGATGATAAGTCAAAGTTCCGCTTATACCCGATGCATACTATTAAAAATCTCTTCCCGCTGACATCTGATAATGACACCAATCTCTTCGCCAAGTTTGTCGAGGTTATCTGAGACCTCGCTGACAGACTTAACTGCCTTGCTCATATCTGCAATCATCATCATATTGAAATAATCGTCTACAATGGTCTGCGAGATATCAAGAATATTGATCTTATTTTCAGCTAAATATGTACAAACCTTTGCGATAATGCCAACTGTGTCCTTCCCTACTACTGTGATAATTGTTTTTTTCATAATGTTTGACTCCTATCTCCTTTATTCAAAATCTCTTTTATTCAAATTTTATTCAAATTTTTCCTAAATTTCTGCCAACTGTGACATTTCACTCCGGTTTGCCACAAAAATCGGGAAATCGTCTGGCTTATAGGGATTGTCCGCCATAGAAATCTCAAGGCGCACGGTTTCATAAGCGAGCTCTGCCAGATTATTTTCCTTGCTCAAATGCCCCAGAAATACAGTCTTGAGCTTATCATGCAACAGCCTGCTTAACAGCCTGCCGGAAAGCTCATTGGACAAATGTCCCTTTTTCCCCAAAATACGCTGCTTGAGCGCATAGGGGTACGGCCCCACCTGTAGCATATTGATATCGTGATTTGCCTCCAAAAGCAGTACATCCATACCTTTGAGGCTCTCAACAGTGTACTCATCATACATTCCTAAATCCGTCGCAACTGCCATGCGCTTGTTTCCATATTGGAAACGGTATGCCACAGGCTGCGCCGCGTCGTGGGAAATCTTCATTGGATTGACTGTGATATCCTTCAAAATAAATTTTTCATCTGCTTTCACAACACGAAAAAGTGAGTCCTCTATCACACCCAGATTACTCACTTTCTTAATGGCGGCTATGGTCCGATCTGTAGCATAGATTGGTATGCCAAATTTTCTGCAAATCACACCCAGACCACTGATGTGATCTGAGTGTTCATGTGTGATGAATATTCCGTCAATATCTTTTCCGCTAAGTCCCAGCTGCCCAAGACCCTCCAGCGTGCGCTTACAGCTAATTCCTATATCTACCAGTAGGTGTGTGGCATCTGTCCCGATATAAATACAATTTCCACTGCTCCCACTGGCTATACTGCACATTCTCATAGTTATCCCCCATGCCGCCCTCGGCGGCTCACGTTTACTTCCAATAAACCTCAATCTTGTCCCCGTTGTAAAGCTCCTGTGTATACTGCGCATCTCTTCCATTCACAAGGGTTGCAATCCCTGAACCGCGCATTCTGCTGGTATCAAAATCTATGTAATCAAAGATATCCACAAACATGTAGCTCTGTTTGCCCCGCATCACAATCGGCTTTTGATTCACAATGACAATAATCTTCTTGCCTGTTTCCGGCTCTGTTTTTGGAATATTGTTGGGTTTCTTTGCCTCACGCGCCGGCGCTGCCTCTGCTGATTTCACCTCTGGCGCCGAAGTTTCGCGCGCAGTGATACTGCTGCTGGCTGCGGGTTCTGTGTCCTTTATAGGTTCTGGCTGCGCTTGTGACGGTGCCTGCTGCCCGCTCTGCGCCGGTGCGTTTGCAGACGCTGCTTCTGATTGTGCAGACGGCGCTGGCGCTGGGGACGGCTCACTTTCCATGGATTGTGATGGGTTTGTTGTCTGGTCTTTTTGATCCATTGCTTCTGAGGACGGTTCTGGTCTTGCCACCTCAACAGACGGTTCCTCCTGCGCTGCGAAAGCTTCGGCAGGCTGCACTGGCTCAGCAGACACTGCTTTTGCTGGCTCTGAGGAGGGTTCTGGCTCAGATGCTTCCGGTGACGGCACAGACTCGTGCGCGGAAGCTGGAGACTCCACAGACACTGCTGGCTCAGCAGACGTTGTCTCAGCTGCCTCTGCGGGCTGTTCTTGATGCGCAGTCTGTGCTGCTGCCTCCTTTTTTGCCGTCTGGTCTTTCTCCTCACGCGCTTTTGCCGCAGCCTGCTCCCTCATTTTCTCTGCCTTTGCAACCTGCTCTTTCACGGACTCTTTGAAAGCCTCTCTCTGGGATTCCTTGTAAATCTCCTTCAGTTCATACTCTTTGCGGTTGCGAATCTCAAGCTGATCGGAAGCGACAATCTCAATCGTGTCATCAACCTTTTCCCCATTGACAAGCAATACCATGTCCTCCGGCGAAATATCCATGAAGGCAAACAGTTCTTCATAGGTATATGCCGTAGAAATCTCAATTTCGTCACCGTTTTGTATCTCGTACTCCTCTGTCACAGGAACACCATTTACCTTCACAGGCTTTGGAAGCTGCATCTCATCGCCATTGATGCGGACAGGAATCCTTCCGCTAAATTCCGCAATGTCCGCGATCTTATCATGCGCCGACGCCCCAACTGTCGCCTCCTCCAGCACGATGATATCGTTCGCCCTGATATTATGGCTGAGATTTACCTCCTCGCCATTGACATACACATGGGCGCTCTCCCCGTACTCTCCCTTCGTGATATGCGGCTGTCCATTTACGCTGTAGCGCAACTCCTCACCGCGTCTTGGGAACAACCCTTCCCGTGTGAAATCCGCCTGTATTGCCGCATCGGTAACAGTGAGCTTGTTATTGTCATACAGCTTTACTTTGTTTCCATTAAAAGTAATATAGATAAAATTATTATACTGGTCATAGTATGTCAAGCAGATTCCAATCGGTGTGATGATTGTCGAATCCCGCAGTGCCCCCTCTGGGAAGTCAATGTCCCGCATAATCTCCTCCCCGCGCAGTGCGACACGCTTGGGGTCCAGACCAAGCTCAGCGGCAATCAAGTCATCGAATCCACTGATTTTACCACCGCCGCCAACGATAAACACAGCGCTTGGCGGTGTGCCGCCGTTTAGTTCTCTGACGGTATCGGCAGCTAATTTTGCCATCTTCTCAATCTCTGGCTGGCAGATGGCAATCACTTCCTTGGCAGTGATCATCTGCTCCATGCCCATGATGTCCTCATATACAATCTCCTCCTGCTGTGTCGCCGCTGTCTTGATCATCTCCGCAGTACCAAAATCAATGAGGCATGTCTTTGCAAGAATCTCTGTGAGCGAATCCCCCGCATGTGGAATCATGCCAAAGGCAATAATATTCCCGTCCGCCGTAATTGAAATATCCGAGGTGCCCGCCCCGATATCAACCATCGCAATATTCAGCAAACGGAATTTTTCTGGAATAGCAACCCGTATCGCTGCGATCGGCTCTAATGTCAGATTGGCAACCTTTAAGCCCGCCAGCTCTACCGCGCTGTACAGACCGTCCACAACATCATCTGGCAGAAATGTCGCAATCATGTCGGCACCGATTGTCCGCGCTTTATGGTGCTCAGGCTGTCCCATCCACAGGCCATTCAGAAAATAACGCACCACAGAATAGCCGACACAATAAAAATGCATATCCATGTCATTCTTTTCCTGAAAATCCGAAAAGGCCTGCTCAATCCCCAATGAAATCAGACTATTCATATCATCTTTTGTAACATTGCGTTCCCGGTCAAGGTCCATATCTACATGCACATTCATCGTCTTGAGCACGCGCCCGGCGGCGGCGATACACACTTCATCGAGCTTGACGCCAATCTTCTCCTGCAAGGATTGTCTGATATCCGCTATCGTCGCTGCCACTCTGTTAATGTCATGAATCTGCCCATCGAGCATGGCACGCGTCTGATGCTGGCGGATTTCCTGTGCTGTCACGACAAATCGGTCTCCCTGTCTGTAACCCACTGTACCCACAACACTCCTCGTACCAATATCAAGTCCAAATACAAGATCTTCTCCGTTTACTTTCACTTCATTCATACTTCAATCTCCCATTATATCTTTGACCTGTCTGTAGGTTTCCTCCAAATCACCATTGTTCGTAATCACCACCTGACAGTGCGTTCTAAACGCCTCCTCGCTCAGTTGTCCCTGCATAATGTCCGCGATTTTCTGCGCACTGTACTGCCTGCTCTCTGCAAGCCTCTTTTTCCGCACTGCCACATCTGAATGCACATACCACATTTCATCTACAATCTGATCATACTGCTCCTCAATCAAAAGCGCTGCCTCGATAAAAAAGTACTCCGTTATCCCCTTCTCCTGCTCATGTGCAATCTCTGCTAAAATATAGCGCTTCACCTCAGGGTGAACAATGCTGTTGACGCGTTCGAGCAATGCCTTGTCATGAAAAATCCGTTTTGCCATCTCCGCCTTGTTGATCGTGCCGTCAGCATTCAGCACCTCCTGTCCCAAAAGCGCCGCCAGTTTTTGATAACATGCCTGTCCCGGCTCATACAATCTATGCGCTGCCTCGTCCGCCCGGATCACCCTGCATTTGTAATGGGCTTCGATATACGAAAGCACCTGCGTTTTCCCTGTGCCAACACCGCCTGTAATCCCAATGATTTTCATGCTCCCCCCCCATGATTCCACACTTCTCACACTACTTCGCCTCATACCAGTCTGTGCCTGTGTGAAGGTCAATCTCCAAATTTACCGCCAGCTTACATGCATTCTGCATCTCGTGAGACAATACCGACCGTACCTCCTCGATTTCGTCCGCCCGGGTCTCGATCAACAGTTCATCGTGTATCTGCAAAATAAGTTTTGACTTTAAACCTTTCGCCTTCAGCACATCATACACATGAACCATCGCATATTTAATAATATCTGCCGCCGTGCCCTGTATCGGAGAATTCATGGCAACACGCTCACCGAAGGAACGCTGGTTAAAATTCGTAGACTTCAGCTCTGGGACAGGCCGGCGCCTGCCAAACATGGTTTCACAGTATCCTTTTTCCTTGGCGTCCTCCACCATCTGATCTAAAAACTTCTTGATTCCCGGATACGTCTCAAAATACGCATCAATATACTCTTTTGCCTCCTTGGGCGTAATGCTCAAATCCTGACTCAGCCCAAATGAACTGATTCCATATACAATTCCGAAGTTCACTGCCTTTGCGTTGCGCCGCTGCAAGTCCGTAACCTCCTCAAAAGGCGTGTGGAACACCTTCGAGGCGGTGATTCTGTGAATGTCCTCGTCCATTCTGTAAGCCTCAATCAACTGCTCATCATCTGACATATGTGCCAGCACACGAAGCTCAATCTGCGAATAGTCCGCGTCCATGAAAATACAGCCCTCCTGCGGAATGAATACCTTGCGAATCCTCCTGCCAAGCTCCATGCGCATTGGGATATTCTGTAAATTTGGTTCTGTTGAGCTCAGCCTTCCTGTCGCCGTAATCGTCTGGTTAAAGTTTGTGTGAATTTTATTGTCCGCAGCTATAAATGCCGCAAGCCCCTCCGCGTAGGTGGACTTGAGCTTTGTAAGCCCTCTGTATTCCAGTATATCCTTGACCATCGGATAGTCTGCGGCCAGCTTCTCAAGCACCTCCGCCGCTGTCGAGTACCCCGTCTTGGTCTTTTTACCGCCGGGCAGCTTCATTTTCTCGAATAAGATTTCTCCTAATTGTTTCGGGGAATTAATATTAAAATTTTCTCCCACCGCTGAGTGAATTGCCTGCTCAAGCTCGCCAATCCTGCCGTTGAGCGCCTCTCCATACGCCTTTAGCTCCTCTGGCTTGACAAGAATGCCCTCCCGCTCCATGTCAAACAGCACATACGTAAGCGGCATTTCCAGCTCTCTAAACAGTTTCCCCATATGATTCTGTTTCAGCGCGGCTTCCAGTATCGGTCTTGCCTTGTATAAACAGTATGCTTCCTTTGCCAGATATGCCAGACATTCTTTCCTCCTGCCGCGGTATGCCGAGGCGAGGTCTGCCTTGCCAAACACCTCCGCCCACTTCTCAAGCTGGATATGGAGATATTCCGCTGCAATGTCGGTGCTATCATAATCATTTTTGAGCGGATTTACCAGATATGCAGCAATCTTGCAGTCAAAAACATTTTTGGTCAGCGCATATGCGGAGAGTGTCCTGTCACGCTCAGCTGAAACCATTTTCTTATAATCATTCTTGACATCAAACACAGAGACGGTCATCTGCTCTGCCAGCAGCAGCCGCTCAAGCTGTTCTCGCAAGAATGCTGCCGAGATTGCCTCTTTGCTCTCAATCAAGTACACATTCTGCTCATTCTCAGAACCGCCGCACAACAGACAGCCAAATACCTCCTCCGACGCATCTACTTGCAAATGCATCTGCCCGTCGGCAAACGTCCCCAGCTCGCCAGCGTCCTTCGCCTTGGCATAGACAATTCGGACTGCGGCATTTCCAGCCTTTATCGCTGTCTCAAAAGCACGACTGGCATCTTCTGTTGTCCTGATCTCGATCACCTTGAGGTCTCTGTCAAGATTGACTGCCGGCGTCCGGTTCTCCTGTCCCTCCTGCTCAAACTTGCCACTCAGCCCAAGCTGGCGCAATCGGGTGTCCGCCTCTATCGTAAAAAGGCTGTCTGCATCGAAGCGTGCTTTTTCGTCTGAAAAATCAACTGCTGCATCTGTATTAATTGTATAAAAATCCCGATATCTGTCAATATTTTCTTTATTTTCCTCAAATTTCTCCCGAATGCTCTTCTGCGGCAGCTCGTCTGTATGCGCATACAAATTCTCAACCGACTCGTAGGTATCCAGCAGATTTGCCGCTGTCTTTTCTCCGATGCCAAGCGCCTTTGACAATATCAAGGCTTCACAAAAATGTGCTGGTACTGCCTCATAGTCCACAAACTCCATTTTTCCTTCGCCAGTTACAAGCAGGCTGACCTTGACATGTTCCGATGCGAACTGCAAAAAATCCCGATTACCTGACACGACTGTCATTTTTTTGTCCGAACGCGCTGTGATGGTACCGATTATATCAATAACCTTGCAGCCCGCCTTTTCCACTATATATATATTCATCGCCGAAAGAAGTTCCTTCAGAACAGGAAGCTGCTCGCAAAGTGCCTCTGGCATTTTCTGTAAAGCCTTCTGGCTGTCAGCGTTGTCCGCTTCAAATACCACACCCAGATATTCTGGTTTTTCTGATGCATTTTTTTCTGTTGTAATCCGAAACAGAAGGTTCAAAAACCCATAGACCGCATTGGTGTGGAATCCCGCCGTATCCGTCATCATTGGCACACTATAAAAAGCTTTCTGTAAAATACTGTCACCATCTATCAATACAATTCTACTCATTCAGCTCTAAACTCCTCCCAGCAAAAACATACATACTATCATAGAGCCAACTAAAAAAAGACCGGCTTTGAGCTGTTTATATACCTTTTTGCGCGTAATAGTACGATTCAGCCTGTCCTCCAGTTCACTCTGCACATCAATATCCTCAGCATTCTCCAATCTGCTGATGCCTTCCAGCAGAAGGTATTCTACCGTAAGCTCTTCCATACATTCACTACAGGAAGATATATGTTCTACAAACTGATATGCCGTATCCAAATCCAACTCATCTTTTAAAAATAAATGAATACAGCGCTGTGCTTCTTTACAATCCATTGCTGTCCTTTCATCTTCGTATCCTTAGCGTGCCTTACAGCACGCCGGTCCATCGTTTGAGAGCAGTGCCCTTCAAACATGTTTCCATAATTCGTTTACTTGAACATATTACCTTCCTAATAATACACTATATCCCGGTAATTTTAAAGAGCGAATTTCTAAAATTTCACTTTTAAACAGTTTCCTCGCGCTATTTTTGTAAAATTTGACAAGATTTTATATATGCCTCATACAGTTCCGGCCTGCGCTCCTTTGTCCTCTCCAAAGACTGCTCCATGCGCCACTTTTCAATATTGGCATGGTGCCCGCTCAAAAGTACCTCTGGCACTCTTCTCTCATGCCAGATTTCCGGTCTTGAGTACTGCGGATACTCCAAAAGCCCATTGGCATGGGATTCCGTCTGCGCTGACTCGCCATTATTGAGCACCTCCGGCACAAGCCTTGACACGGCATCGATCAGTACCATCGCAGGAAGCTCGCCGCCTGTAAGCACATAATCACCGATGGAAATATAATCCGTAACAATCTCCTCTAGCACCCGCTCGTCAATTCCTTCGTAATGTCCGCACAAGAAAATCAAATCCTCCTCCTGTGACAACTCTGATGCCTTTTTTTGATGGAAAACCTCTCCCTGCGGCGTCACATAGATGACGCGCGTTCTGTGCTTTGCACCCTTGCGCTGTGCAATCCTCTCCTCCAATGCCTGCCAGCAGTCATACACCGGCTGTGCCTGCATCAGCATACCTGCCCCGCCGCCATACGTGTAGTCGTCCACCTTCTTGTGCTTATCAAGTGAGTAGTCGCGTATATTTACCGCCTCTATGGAGATACAGCCCTTTTCCTCTGCCCGTCCTATAATGCTGGTCCGAAGCCCGTCAAGCACCATCTCAGGAAACAGTGTCATAACATGAAAATGCATAAATCCTCTCCCTAATCCAACAGTCCATCCATAATGTGTACCTTCATCTTCCTATTCTCCAAATCCACGTCAAGGATACACTGTTTGATTGCCGGGAACAATACCTGTCTGCCGTCCTCAAACTTGACCTCGTACACATCATTGGCGCCGGTCTCGATCACATTCGTCAGCACGCCGAGATACTGGTCTTGATCATCATATACTGCCAAACCAATCAAATCCGCTATAAAATACTCGTCGCGCCCAAGTCTCACTGCGTTTTCCCTTGTCACAAGCAGCGGTTTTCCCTTGTATTTTTCTATGTCGTTGATACTGTCAAAGCCCTTGAATTTCAGGATTGCATACTGTTTGAAGAACTTGACACCTTCTATTTCAAGCAGTTTCTTTTCCTTTCCTGTATCTAAGATAACCTCCTTGAGCTTCTTGAATCGCCTCACATCATTTGTGGTGGGAAACACCTTTACTTCTCCGTGAATGCCGTGCGGCTGCGTGATCGCCCCTACCTGCAATAAATCGTCCATGAATCCTCCTTCTGATTTCCAAAAATATGTTTCAGTACTGTATTGCGCAAATAAAAGGGTGTTCATAAGAACACCCTTTTATGACCTTACACAATCTCAACATCTACCTTTAGATTATCCTTGGAAGATGCTGCCTTGACAACAGAACGGATTGCCTTCGCAATTCTGCCCTGCTTCCCAATCACTTTCCCCATATCGGTCGGTGCTACATGAAGTTCTACAGTGATATTTTTACCCTCTGTCTTCTCTGTAACGACTACCTCATCAGGATTGTCCACTAAAGCCTTCGCGATAACTTCGACTAACTCCTTCATCATTCACACCTCCATGAGTGTTCGATTCATCTTATTTTTCAATTCCTGCCGCCTTGAAAATTTTAGAAACGACCTCTGTCGGCTGTGCGCCATTTGACAACCACTTCTTTGCGAGCTCCTCATTTACCTTAAACTCGCTTGGGTCTGTGTTTGGATTGTAGGTACCGATCTCCTCGATGCACTTTCCGTCTCTGGGTGATCTCGAATCTGCTACGATGATTCTATAGATAGGAGCTTTCTTCTGACCCATTCTTCTTAATCTGATTTTTACTGCCATTTTTCTTCACCTCATAAATCTTTCTTTTTTATTAAAATAATAATGTATTAAAAAGGAAGTTTAAATCTTCCCTTTTTACCTCCGCCAAAACCTCCCATCATTCCCGGGAGCTGCTTCATCATCTTCTGGGACTGCTCAAACTGCTTGATGAAACGGTTTACCACTGCGATATCCACGCCTGCACCTTTTGCGATACGGTGTTTCCGGCTCGGATTCAGCAGTCTTGGGTCCTTGCGCTCTGCGGGTGTCATGGACAGTACGATCGCCTCCATGCGCGCAAGCTGCTTGTCGTCCACTGCCGCCTCGATATCACTCGCCTTGATTCCCATACCGGGCATCATGCCAAGTATACTCGACAGACCGCCAAGCTTTTTCATCTGGCTCATACTCTCCAGATAATCCTCAAAATCAAACTTGCCCTTTTTCAGACGCGAAGCCATTTCCTTTTCCTTCTCCGCATCCATATCAAGATTTGCCTCGGCAACCTTGTCAATCAGCGTGAGGACATCTCCCATTCCCAGAATACGGTTCGCCATTCTGTCTGGATAGAACTGCTCCATGTCTGTTAGCTTTTCGCCAGTACTTACAAATAAGATCGGCTTGCCTGTGACCGCCTTTACCGAGAGCGCCGCACCGCCTCTGGTATCGCCGTCCATCTTCGAGAGAATGACTCCGCTCACGCCTACTTTATCATCAAATTCCTTCGCCACATTGACGGCATCCTGTCCGGTCATCGCATCCACGACCAAAAGAGACTGGTGCACCTCGACATTCGCCTTGATCTCTTGCAGCTCTGCCATCATTTCCTCGTCTATGTGCAGACGGCCGGCAGTATCTATAATTACAATATTGTTATGATTCTTTGCGGCATGTTCCAAGGACGCCTTCACGATATCGACAGGCTTATGATTTGTTCCCATCGCAAAAAAGTCCACCTGCTGTTTGTCCGCATTCACCCTGAGCTGCTCGATCGCAGCGGGTCTGTAGATATCACACGCCACAAGCAATGGCTTCTTGCCCTTTAATTTCAGCTTTCCAGCAATCTTCGCCGCAGCAGTCGTCTTGCCTGCACCCTGCAAGCCGCACATCATGATGACGGTCGTCGCCTTGCCGGGCTGCAATTCCAGCTCTGTTGTATCAGAACCCATCAAGGCTACCATTTCTTCATTTACAATCTTGATAACCATCTGCCCGGGATTCAAGCCATTCATCACATCGGAACCGATCGCACGCTCCTCCACGGACTTGACAAACTGCTTTACGACCTTAAAGTTGACGTCCGCCTCGAGAAGCGCCATCTTGACTTCCTTGAGCGCAGCCTTGACATCGGCTTCTGTCAGGCGTCCCTTGCTTCTTAAATTTTTAAATACATTTTGAAGTTTATCTGTTAAGCTCTCAAATGCCATCCGATCAAAGCTCCTCCATTATTTCATTCGACAATCGTTTTATCTGCTCATCATCCGTAAGCCTGTTAATCTGTTGGATATTTTGCTTGATCTTGGAGAACTTTTCCACCAGACGAAGTTTTGTCTCATATTCCACTAAGATTTTGTCGCACCGCCTGATCAGGTCATGCACGCCCTGACGGCTGATTCCCTGCTCGTCCGCAATCTCACTCAGGGACAAATCATGAAAGATCGCATCTTCATACAGCTTCTTCTGATGTGGTGTCAAAAGCTCTCCATAAAAATCATAGAGCATACCTTTGTATTCTCTTTTTTTCAGTCCGTTCACTGCATTTTCAGCTATCAGCTTCCCCGTTTCCATGCCACTTCCTCCAGTCATATTGTTATGCGACTTTAACAGGATACTACAAAAGGTGGTGGGTGTCAAGCAATTTTTCTTTACGGGACAAAATTTCTGTCCGTTCGCCAGAATGTGTGCGCTGTTCATCTCCACCACCTACGTATTTATTTCCAATAAAGCTTCATAAGTTCTTCCGTTTCCTGCTCACTTTTTTGGTATTTGAGCATAAAAGACTTTTTTACTTCTTCTTTTGGTATTCCTAATTCCTTTGCAAATGTTATTGCGCCTTCCAGTTCTCCTTCATTCCTGCCTTCACACCTGCCTTCATTCCTGCCCTCTATTCTGCTTTCTTCCCTCATTTCCTGTATTGCAAGACACATGTCAACCGACTCCTTTCCCTCATCTATCTTCATCTTCGAATTTGTCGCTGCATTGATTATTTCCACTGCGCTGCGCTCCACACTTCTGAACCTTTGTTCTGTTTTGAGGATATTATCCAGTTTCTTTTTATCATTAGAATATTTGATATATCGCATAATCTCTCTCAGATTTGTCTGAAATTCATCAATTTCCTTGTCAGACAAGCCTCTTGGCGTGATCAGGTTTATGCGGTAATCTGCAACATATTGAAGAACTGTTTCATCACAGTCAGCGTACATCTCCCTCAGGCTGAGCGGTCCATCCCACTCTTCTGCACCAAAATAGACCACAACTGTCAGTACTGGAAGCAATCTGTCACTTTTGTAAAAACCACTTAAAAATTCATTCCTTGATGGTTTCTCCTCCGATTTTGATTTTTTATGTGATGCAGAGGCCTTCGACACTTGATGCGCAAGTTGTAGAAAATCATATAATCCATTTTTGACGGGGACTGCATAATGAATCTTTGCCTCATTCTCCACAGCCAGTATGCAGTATGCCACCTTTCCGTCCGTCATCGCCATCAGCATTTTGGATACATCTCTGTACCTTTGCTCTGGCACAGAGACATGGTCTGCTCCATATGGCACTGCAATCTCTGTTGTATCCAGCTCAGCTAACCTGTCTGGTTGAATAATTTGCTGTCCATGATATAGAAATTGATTGAAAACATCCGCAAATATGATTGGACGTCTCATGTATTCTTTTGTGAGTGTATCTATTTTTCCCATTAAGCTGTTCCTTCATCATTTGGATTTCTGTACCTGTAATATTATTTTTCATTATAACACATTCTCTAAATATTTCAATTATACAACCATCTGATTTTCTCACAAAATAGTCAAATAAAGACTGTACTTTTCGACAGACTTTAGTTGAAACTCTCATACTCTTTGTCACAAATAATCATCTTGAGACATAATTTTTTCTTCTGGTTCAAGGCACACTGCAATCCCGTCATCTGGATTATCCTCATCATCAAATAATAATGCGTATGCCCCATCTCTATCAATCAACAATGTTTTAGGTATAAATCGCAATTCTGCGGAAGCTGAATACTCTTTTAGTAGCCTCTCAATACAATTCATCTTTATTTCTTCAGTATTTAGAAAATTAATATAAGCGTTTTCCTGCTCTTTCGTAATACCATCTTCTTCTAAATATGCCTGTATTTTTACTGTAACTACGTAAGAATGCCCAAATAATACAATACTCTTATTCGTTTTCCAACCCACAGTAAACTCAATATCGCCAAATACATCATGCATCATAAATTATGCTCCTTTCTTTGCCTCTGAAATTCCACCGCTATGAGGCATATTATTATGTATAATGCTAGGAACCAGTTGCATTGTTTTCATGTCTTTACACTCATGCCAAGTAAATCCATTCTCTTTGCGCCACTTTTTAATTTCTGCTGGTGAACAGCCACGCTGTTGGGCTAACTCAATATCTGCTTTATCAAAATTGTCTGTCCTATTTTCTGAAAAATTCTTTATTTCAACTGTTCCTTCACTAATACAGCTAAAGTCAGGCTCTCCATTTTTGTATTCAATACCATCTATACCATATTCCTTTAGAATGGTATGCCACGTTTTTGCCTCAGAATTTGCTTTTAGCGGGATAAAATTTTTGTCTGGACACCATTTAGAATTACCCCGTTCTCCAGTCCATATACCATTTTCAATCGGACAGCATTTACAATCATATATAATAGCCAATGGTTTATCTGCAAGCAACATATTTCTTTCAATAGAAAACGCTTCCGCTTTTTTGCCTAATGATGATTCGGCAAATTTGTTTGTTTGGACTTCTTTAACATCATTTAAATTTCCTATCATCATTAAAACTCCTTCCTACAACAGAGCGAATCCAATTAGCATATATCTTTTCTCTTATTTCAAGTTCATTCTGTTGGATACTCATATCTTTCATAAAACATTGACTTAATGTAATTGTTACCTGTTCTGTAGGTGCATTCATAACTTGGGAAACTATTGTATTTAACATATCCGTAAGCTCATCATTATCCATTGCGGTTACTACACTGCTCTCAACCCGCATCCGAACACCTAATATGTCCGTCACACGTCTTGAAAGTTTTCGAAAATTTTCATCCTTCCAAACAGCCAGAGTATTTGCCTCTTTATACTCCTCCAATTGTGCTTCCACAAATTCATAATTCGATGATGACAACCTCAATGAGTCAAGTCCATTTTCAATGTATTCAATTGAAAACTCTAACCGTTCAGTCACTCTGCCTTGAATCAAAAACTTAATTAGCTGTTCTCTTATTTTGGCACAATCTTCTCTCGAAGCCTCACCTGCATAGTTATATGTTTTTTCTACTATATTACATTTATTTACTTGTACAAGAACTGGCTCAACCCAATCATTTTGATATACAGCAGCTACGCCTCTTTTAAGCTTTGATAATTCATCTATTTGTTCTTCATTCAAACCAGCAGCATACCCAACTAACTCACGGTCACTTTTATCCGGCAATCTTAAAATAATCTTTGTATTGGTATTTCGGATAACAGACATATCCAATAATCCCGGAGACTGGTCAGCTATAATAAATCCCTCTCCATAAGTTCTCATTTCAGCAATTGAATTGGCAAGCAATTCAACTGATTTTCCTAATAAATTGGCACTTTCCGAAGATTGTTCCACAGAAGTCCTTTTTAAAAGATTATGCGCTTCTTCCAATACTGTAATATGCGATAATGGACTATTAATTTTTCCAGAGGACATTCGATACTCATTTAACTTTAGTACTAACAATCCCATAATTAATGATTTCGTTTCAGTTGCGCCTACACGACTTAAATCAATAATAACACTTTTGTCAAATAAGTCCTCGTCCTCCAAATCATCATTACAGAAAATCAGTCCATTCAATCCATTTATCAACGATCTAACACGTGTCAACAACGCCCCGGAATAATCACCTTTGCTGTCAGAAGAATACTTCGACTCATTGATTACAATTTCTATCTGTTCCAGCACATCCGCAAAGTTTGGATATTTCCCACCTTTTGAATTTTCCGAAACGCCTAAGTTCCAGCCAGCAGCAACATACGCTTTTTCCATTGATTCTTTTAAAATCGCCGGCATCGCTGCATACATTGGCCAACATACATTAAATATCTCAACTAATCTGTCAAGATGCTCTAATACATGAACATCCTCTGGAAATTTAAATGGATTTATCCGCAATAAATTAATTTTCTTTGGATTGGTACCATATACGTTCACATCCTCAAACTGCCCAAATACATTTTTGTATTCTCCCTTAGCAGGCTCAATAACAAGAAACGGTATATTATATATACTTTTTAATTGATTCAAAATCTCATACACAGTATTGCTTTTTCCTGAACCTGTAGAACCTGTAACAAATGTATGCATTGGCAGTGAATTACAATCTAACCTAACCTCGGTCGGAGTTTCTTTTCCCATACTAAAAATTTTTCCAAGACAAAAATCTTTACTATGCAGTTTCTGATTGTATCGAATAACCTCTTTGCCAAACTCTGCATGTTCAATAACAGGAAAACCGCATACCGATTTTCTAGGCAACCCCATTTGAATTGCAAGTTCATTACTACTCACCAAAGAAGCTGCCGTTATTGGAACCGAAATTGCATCAGACGAATAGTGAAATACTGGATGAATAAAATTTGTGATGTAATCACGCAGAATAGGGAGCTGCTTTTGATTGCTTCTTCCCCAAAAGTTTATAGAAGAAGTTTCAACTCCCGATTTTTCCCCTTTCATCAATGCTTTATATGTTGCAGCCGCCATCTCTGCTGTCTCCTGACTGTGTGAAAGAAAATACGCAGCACATTCCCACATTCCAATACTATCACATTCATCAATACGCTTTAACTGAAGATCAATTCTTTGTAAAATATTCATTAATGACTTATTTTGCAAGGTTAATTGCAGATTATCTGAAGCACCCGTTGTCATACCTTTTGTTTGAGTTTGATTTTCTGTTGTGCTTTCACTTTTTGTATCTGTCTCACCATATGTTTTAGAACTATTTTCTGAGTACCCCTTTGTTATTGCACTCCCATTTGTAGTGCTTTTGGGCGTAAATGCACTTAGTCCTATATGCCCAGCCATTATCGCTCCCGCAGCAGCAATACTTGCCCCTCCCGTTAATGGCGCTGTTACAAGGCTTGCAACACCTAATGCAGCAGTGCCAAGACTTTTAGCCAGACCACCTAATGTATCGGTCTTTGTCGTTGCGTAATTTTCGCTTGTACTATTTGAATAACTCCTTCCGGTCTGTGTCGATGTATTCGTTGCATGAGAAGAGCCAATTGTTCTTCCATGTGAAAAAGCATCAGAAACACTTAATGCTGTATTTGTCCCATAAGACATCTGCATATTCACAAAAGGAGAGAGTTGCGTATAAATTGTCTCATATGCCTGTCGAGTTGCTTCTAGTTGTTCTATAGGCATGCTCTTTGCCAAAACAATTGCTGTGTACTCCTGTCCCTGCATCGCAATTGCCATTTTTTCAAGCCCTTGAATAAATGTTTCATTATCTTTAAAATCTTCATCTTTGTTCTTGGCAACGCATGATACACTTGCAATATTCTTTGACGCTATATTATTCAAGAAAGCTTCTGCTTTGGGGTCAAGCAAATCTTCTGTTTTTACCCCCGGAAATTGTCCTGATAATGCATTCTTCAAGGTATCCTTCAATGATTTTGTTGTTCTCTTATCATCGAAAGAACGTACACCCATATAAAAATCTGTTTTTTTCCCATCGCTGTCTACCATAATAAATACACCACAGTTTAAATTCTGAACTGTATTAAAGACAGATGCAAATTTATAGGTTGAATATTCATTCTTTTGGTATACCATTTCAGTTATTTTAAATAAACGAATATCACTTATTTTTTTCAGGCGCTCATCTAACGGTACCAGATCTAAATCAGTTAATTTATACAGATATTTTTTAAGAATAATATCATCAACAAGTTTACTTGCTTCGGCTAAACCATTTTGCACAGAGTCGTAGCTTGGGACTTTTCTTTTAAGTTGATTTGCATTTGCAGAAACAATTTCCTGACTGTTTATTATGGCAGGCATGTCGTCCCTTTTGCCCAAAATAACAGTTTCACTCATTTAGTGTCCTCCATTCGCGATAACTGCTCCTGCTGTTCCGCCAGCAACAGCTCCGATAACTGCTCCTCCGACAATCGTGACTCCAGCTATTGATGCCACACCAGCTCCAATTACACCCCCAACTATGGCACCTGTAGCAACTTTAGGGCCCAAATACCTGCCATCTAACTGATCCTGACGTTTCTTCTCCTGATAACTCATATCCTTATATTCTTTAGGCATCTGCTTTGGTTCTGCATGATTGACATGACGATACGAAACTTCTTCCGTTACAGGATACAAATATTGTACTATATTTTTGACATGTGCAATTCGTTCCTTAGAGAAATTCCCTATTAGCTGAACCATGAGTTTGTCCATATAATCTTTATTCCAATGTTCTTTATTCTCATCCAATGCTCTGCCATCATGCACATCATATAATTTATGCATCGTTGCTGCTGCTCTTTCCATTTCATTAAATTCTCTAAACGATGGGTCAACTAGAAAACTATCTTTCATCATTATACGAACACGCCTTACATTCCCAGTACTCACTGCTTCATGAAATGCATTTGTTAATGCCATTTTGTTCTCCTCCTATATCTCAAGTATTGATTCAACCTCGGATTTTATTTCTTCCAGCCATTTTATTTTGCACTCTGATTCTTTGATACGTTCCTCAGCTTTGTCTTTATCTGTTGCATAATTCTCTAATAGAGAAAGTTTTTCTTTTAAGACACCATCCAATTTCTTAAATTGTTCCGCAAAAAGTTTCGCGATACGATTGGACTGTTTTACAGCATAAGTACGGGCATTCTCTCCATTATTGTATACAGTTTCCTGCATAGGTGTCAAAAATTCCTGTGCCAGTTCCGAGGCCTTCACATATTTCACTGTCTTATACTTTGTTCGATAATGTCCTTTTTCCTGAAACCATGTCCAAGGCTTATACCATTTTTTGTCTGTGTTTTCAACCCATTCTTTGCCATCCTCAACTTCTTTAGAATGAATGAATTGCTTTACTGAAAAATCATCTGCCGTAGTGACGCTGCCACCCATTAATTTCAGCGGATCAATACTTATTCCTGTCAAGCCATTTAAATCAATCTCCTTCGCTAATGAAGCAAGTTTTTTCTTATACTCAGCTAAAAGTACATTACAGGTATTGAGAAGATTCTTTCTTATAAGCTCATCAAGTTCTTCCTGAAACTCAGGCTCAAGTTTTTTTGCAAATCTCTCCAATTTTTCAACCTCATCCTCCGCCTCGTCCACATCTAATTCATCTCCACGTAATTTATCTATGCGTTTGCTGATTTTAGCCTGATATTTTTGAACAATTCCCTCTATAACATCTTTTGCATCATCATTTACCTGAACTACTGCATCATCAACAGCAGCTTTGAATTTTTTTGCAGCATTCACATCATCCACTTTTTTTCTTATATCCGCAATTTGTACTGCTATCTGCTTGCTTTCATTTACATTTGCTGCAAGTTCGCGTTTTAGATTTTCCTCAACATCAAGTTCCTCTATCTTTGTCTTAAATGTATCAACAATGTTCTTGATTTTAGCGGTTTTAGCATATTTCTGTACATACTGACGAATAGCCGCTTCTATAGATACAATGCCTGTGTGTATTAAAGCCTCTTCATTCACGTTCTCCGCTTCTTTGGCTTCTGAAAGCAGTTCATTAATTTTGCCGCGAATGCTTGCAGGAAGAGATGCATAGTTTTCAAAATAAAAATTCTCACTTCTGTTTAATTTTCGTACCTTCATCTCCGTTTCATCCCGAGTATCTTCATCAACCTCTGCATCTTTGGAAATCAAACGAATATTTAGTGCTGGAAGCGCTGCCGCTGGAAACAGATTCGGATTCTCTATCCCGTGACTTTTCAAATATGCACGAACACGTTCAAGTGTCTGTGCTGTATCTCCGTCCTCTTTTCTTCTATCGTCCATTTTATTTACAACAAAGATAAATCTGTCTTTTGACTGTTTTCCGCCAACTTTCATACTCTCTGCCACACGGTCCAGCAAAGCATTATCATCGTCACTGCCAAAAGTACCTTCCATAATATATAACACTAATGCCTTTGAAGAATCCCTTAAAAATTCATCCTGTACCTTTTTATGTTCAGGATCTCTGGAATTATTGGGCCCCGGTGTATCAATCAACACCAAAGAAACGTCTTCCGATGATACAAACGGAATCTTTCCATTTACCTTAATAACAGATACTTTCTTATCGCCGTTTAAGCGTTCCATCGTTGAATATGTTAATTCTTCATGTGATTCAATCAATTGATGCGCTTTATTATAAACCTCTGCCTGCCATGCAGTGCTGTCTGGCGTATCTTTAATTCTCGTAATAATAGCCGTACATGCTTCCTGTTTGGACGGCATCAGCTTTGTGCCAAGCAAAGAATTAATCAGTGTCGATTTTCCTGCACTCATTGTCGCTACAACACAGATTTCAAAATCGCTGCTTTTTTGTAGCTGAAACGCACTTACAATGTCCCTATCCCTCAACTCATCAAATGGTCCCCGTTGAATTTTCTCGAATACATGATCAATCAGCTCCTCTTTATCTGATGTCTCTTTTGCCGGTTTACGGTCGAGTTTTACTGTCAGATCTCCCCTCTCATAAGAAGCCGTAAATACCTCTGTCAGATCTTCATAATCCAACAATGTACCATGAAATAAAATATCAAAATCCGTGTCATTATATTCGTCAATTAGAATCTTTGGCAATTCTTCAACCCAGTCCTGAAGTCTTGAACCTTCAGCAGTTTTTTCACTAAGTCTGCTATTTTGTGCTATCTTTTTCCCCTCAACAGTCACCTCTGTTTCCAGATTATAAGGATTGTATTTAATAAATACTTTTTTCATTGTGTCCCTCCAAATAATATTTTTTCCAAACCGTAAATTCCGCATCTTTTACTCATCTTTACTGCTTCACTGTCATCAGGCTCCACCTGTATGCCATCATAATACTTCGATAAATCATGCATTGGTCTGTTAAACTTTTTTATATACAATGCATAATCGTCTAATTCATCCTCTGTCAATTGATCACCATATAATTTCATTTTGATTAATAAGGCAAAGTATGCACACATAGGGCAGATATATGGATTGTCAAATCCAAGTATGGCTAAATCCTTCTTAACTCTGCTAAGACTGACGTCGATATCATCATCGGCTGTCTTAAAATCATCCAGTTTATTCAGTATAAAAATGATTTTATCTTTCTGTATATTTTCAGCTATCCATTTCAGGTGGGCAATCTCCTCATCTGTGCCAAGTTTGTTTGCATTTAATATGTATAATACTTTTTCGTATTGCTCATTCTTCAGTGCCTCTCTGGAAATCCTCCCATGCTGACGATTGATTGCAGAATTTACTCCCGGAGTATCAATAATACACAAACGATCTGTCATTTCATCCATTCCTCTAAAAAATGAAGCGATCTGCGTTTTGTGCTCCCATGAAATATTTGTCAAATCCTCTGGTGACGCCTCATATGTAAAAGTATTATTTCTTAAATGAATACAATTATCCTCAAATGGTTTGCTATACAAATAGCTCAGATTACCAGTACAAACTTCCTGTGACGTTCTGGCCAATGGTTTTCCTATAAGCGCATTGATAAGCGTTGATTTTCCTGCACTCATATTTGCTGTTACGATAAATCTTCGCATTTCTTTCTTATGAAAGCTGCTGTTTTTTCTATACTGTTGTATTAGGTTCTTTGCAAATGCTATAGAATTAAAATTAATTTTATTTCCACTCTTCAAAGCCTCAAGTAAGATATCAAACATTTTCCATTGACGTGTTGTCATATACTTTTGCATCTCTTTTGATGTTTGATCAATCAAATGATCATCCATAAGTATTAACGCGATGTCACACATAAGCCAATATCTATGTTGTTTTCTCCAATGCTGTTTTCTGCTATTTAAAGCGTATATTATTTTCTTTATCTTTACCTCCGAATTTGTGATTTTTTTATTGCAATAAAACCTTCTCTTATATTGCTCTAAGCGAGATATAGTATACTTATCAGAACCACTTACTTTTACAAAATATTCCAAAGCCAAATAGTATTGTTTTTTCAAACTGGTTTTCGCATCGTTCATCGGATGTTCTGCAAAGTCTATCGCCGTTGTAAATCTTATCGTTTCATCAATCATTACTTTTTACATTTGTCATTCTATACTCCATTTCCTTCTATATATAATTGACAAATGCAGCACCTCCTGTCTTTGTTTCGTAATTTTAAGTATATTACAGCATTCACATACAAAATATTTTTTGTCCTATATATTTCTAGCACTCAACTAAACTACTGTATATTCCGTAATATTATCCCCTTGACTCCTAACCCACATATCTATCCCCTTTCCAAACACCTCCGCCTCAATCAGATATGCTCCATCTTCCTCACTCAGTATCTTCGCTGTCGGCAGACGGTCAAGAATCGCCTCTACAGACAGCCCCGTGTACTTAAAACGTACTCTTTGAAGTTTCCCTCCATACATAAACTGAACACGTTTGCGAAACTCCCCTTCTTCAAACCGATTAGCATATGGTATCTTAAAATGTTCATCTAGTACTTCAAGCGACTCAATCCGATCAATCCGATAAATTGTAGGAAAAATATCATCAGGATTTTCAAACGCTTCTTCTCTGTCGATATCTTCAATAAATCCAACCAGATAAAAATAATATTCAGAAAACAGTATTGCCAACGGCTCTATACGGCGCTCTACGATAGCATTTCCTTTGATTTTCCCATACTTGACACAGATCACTCGGCTCTCGCGGATTGCCTGACTCAGTGGAGTCAATCTGTCAAGATATGCTTTGTGATGACGCAGCTCCATATAATGAAATCTTTCATTGTTTAACATGTCGTTTACCGCTGCTCTGTCCTTGCGCGGAATACAGTTTTCTACCAGTTTGTCAAGTATATTCATCATTTCTTTCTTTGTAAAGGCACGACTCTCCAAGAGGATTTTGCTGATTGCCAGCACTTCATCATTAGAGAGCCGAAGCTGACTGCTCTGTTCGAGACAATAACCTTTTTCGCGGTAATCATAGATTAGCTGGCTTCCATATCCCTCTTCAATTCGTCTTTTGTCCAGAAAATCTCTGATATCTTCCAAATCACGCTGGATACTTTTCTCATTGACACCTGTCAACTGAGCAAGTTCGCTCTTAATTAAAAGCTGTCCTTGCAAAAGTTTGGTGTACAAGAATAAGATGCGATTGGTTTTGTCCAAGTGCATATCATCCATTGTATTCACTCCTCCCTCCTTGTTCTTTATAGTATACACTTTAACATAGACACATTGTGTCCATATTGATAAATTAATCAGATTTTTTATCCTATATTATTGTACACTAAAAAGTACACTTATACAAGAAAATTTAGTGCTTTTATGCACAGTGTTTTTAAGCACACTGCTTATATGCAGCTGTTTTTCAAGCACATATTTTTATATAATAAACAAGGGGGTATTATTACCATGATTATCCGATTAAGAATCAAAGAAATACTTGACGAAAAAGGAAAAACAAATTACTGGCTCAGCCAAAGGCTTGGAATGTGTTACAGAAACTATCATAACATTGTTACGAACCAAACATCTTCTATCCGCTTTGATACACTGGAACGATTATGTGAAATTTTAGAGGTTCCTGTCAGTGAATTGTTTGAGCAGATAAATGATGATCTAGCAAAAGACGAGGACAAGTAGCCACATTACGCGGCTGCTTGTCTGTCTTTCTTATGCAGTCCCTACTTATGAGTTAACTTTCATCTCCTCCGTATTCTTCATTTTCTTTATTCACTTGAAAAATATCATTTGGTGTACAATCTAAAATCAAACATAACGTTTGCATCGTATTTACAGTGATACTTTTATTTTTTCGTAAGGCATCCAAAGTCCCTGCCGAAAAATCATACTCATGAATAAGCTGATATTGCGTTATTCCTTTTCTTTTCAATGTTTCCCATAATGGACTATAATCAATCATATGTATACCTCTTGTATTTAGTATATCAAATATTTAATTATTGAACATTACCGAAGATTCGGCTATATTCTTTCTTTATCTTTCTTTATCTTTTTATTGAACTTCTGTTACTTCCCATTATACGCATATTCGTGGACACCTTTTGTCCAAGCTCAAAAATTGATTCAAATTTTTTTGAGCACACAAAAAACGACGAGCCTTCAACACTCGTCGTTTTTATTCAAAATATCTCAAATCTTTTCCCGCGTAATATCTTTATACCCCTCACCAAAAATCTCGCTGGCAGAGGACACTATCATAAATGCAGACGCGTCCTCATCCTTTACGACCTCCTCAAGTTTTGGATAGACCTGCTTTCTCGTGACGATCATCAGCATCTCCTTCGGCGCATTCGTGTAGGCGCCCTTTGCCGGAATAATGGTCGCCGTGAGATCGAGCTCGCCAAACAGCCGCTGCTTCACCTGCTCAGGCTGATCGCAGATCACAAAGATCATCTTTGCCTCATCAGAGCCGTATAATATTTTATCCATCACAATCGAGTCCGTAATGACTGCAATGCCTGCATAAAAAGCCACTGTCAAATCTTGAAAGACCATCCATGAGGCAAGAATTACCATACTGTCAAAGGCCAGGAACAAAATATTGGTTTTGATATGCCTGCGCTTCGTCCGTACCACCTTGACAATGATGTCAATGCCCCCTGTCGTCGCCCCTGCCTTAAACACGAGCGCCAGCGCAACGCCAATCAGTGCCCCGCCAAGCACTGCGGCAATCAGCAGATCATCAGTCACTGCCCCGTAAACTGCAAGAGAATTGATAAAAATGGTTATCAGCGCCAGTGCATACATGGTCGAGCAGATAAACCGCCATCCAAACTTCCACAGCCCCAGCAGGACAATGGGGATATTGATCATCATATTGACTGTACCAGTCGGTATCTTGGTAAAACGGTTTACCAGAATAGAAATACCCGTCACACCTCCGGGTGCAATATTGTTCGGGTCCAAAAATAAACTAATAGCAACGGCGTAAATAACTGCCGCTGCTGTCAGTATCACATAATTTTTCAGGTTTTTAACCGCTTTTTCTTTCATAACACCTCGCGAGATTAGATATTTGTCCTTACCTGCTTTGGCTGATAGCCTTTCTCCTCCAGTGCCTTGATGATTTGGTTTTTATGTTCTGTGCCAAAGGTTTCCAGCGTGATCCGAAGCTCTACTGCCGCATTTCTGTTAATGGAGACAAACTGGTTGTGCTCAAGCTTGATGACGTTGCCACTCTGTGATGCAATGACCTCTGACACCTTGGTCAGCTCGCCCGGCTTATCTGGCAGCAGCACAGATACTGTAAAAATACGGTCTCTAAAAATCAGCCCCTGCTGTACCACCGAGGACATCGTGATGATATCCATATTACCGCCGCTCAAAATAGATACAATCCGCTTGTTCTTCACATCAAGATGACGCAGTGCCGCCACAGTAAGAAGCCCCGAATTTTCGACAATCATCTTGTGGTTTTCCACAATATCAAGGAAGGAAACCACAAGCTCTTCATCAGGTACGGTCACAATCTCATCTATATTATCTCTGATATAAGGAAAAATATTCTTTCCCGGTGTTTTCACTGCCGTGCCGTCTGCGATGGTGTTGACTCCGGGAAGTGTAACTACCTCTCCTGCCTTCAGGGATTCCTGCATACAGCTTGCGCCTGCCGGCTCTACACCGATCACTTGAATCTTGGGATTGAGCAGTTTGGCAAGCGTCGATACCCCTGTTGCAAGACCGCCGCCGCCAATCGGCACTAATATGATATCTACCAACGGCAGCTCCTTAAATATTTCCATTGCGATTGTTCCCTGTCCCGTCGCAACGGTCAGGTCATCAAACGGATGGATAAACGTATATCCGTGCTCTTCCGCGAGCTGGTAGGCATACTCGCAAGCTTCATCATAGACATCCCCTTTTAAAATCACCTCTGCACCATAACCTTTTGTGCGGTTCACCTTCATGAGCGGTGTCGTCGTGGGCATCACAATCACTGCCTTCACACCATATTTTTTTGCAGCGTAGGCGACACCTTGGGCGTGGTTGCCCGCCGATGCCGTGATTAGCCCTTTCTCGCGCTCCTCCGGCGAGAGTGTGCTTATTTTATAATATGCACCTCTGAGTTTATAGGCGCCTGTGAGCTGCATATTTTCTGGCTTGAGATAGACTTTATTGCCCGTCTGTCCGCTCAGGTACTCACTAAAGATCAGCTTTGTCTCTGACGTGACTTTCTTCACAAGCTCTGATGCCTCTTCAAATTTTTCAAGTGTAAGCATATCTGACATTTCTTTTCTCCTTACTTCCAGAAAAACCATTTTCTCTTCTTAGGTTTCTCCACTTCTTCTGCCGGACTGTCCTCCTCATGCTGCTCCTCTGAGTTTTGCATCGCCATGTCACCTTCCTCAGAAATTATTGTGCTCTGCACGGCTTCCTCTGCGTGTTCACAGCCTGTTATGCGGCTCTCATCGGACGCTGCGTCCTCAAATACTGCTGCTTTTGATACAGAACTCTCTGATTCAAAAGGCTTTGATTCAAAAGGCTCTGATTCAGAAGTCTTTGATTCAACTGCTTCTGATTTATATGATTCTGATCCAACAGCTTCCTGTACACATGTTTCTGATTCAACTGCCATTGATTCAACCGCTTCTGTTACAGGCATCTCTTGTGCAGTGTTCTCGGTGGCGGCTGTCTGGGATACAGTTTCCTCTGCCGCAAGCCCGTCCGTCATGGCAGGCTCCTCCTCTGCGGCTTCGTCCGTCTTGACATCAAACAGCGCGTTTACAAATTCATCTGCATTAAATTTCTGCAAATCTTCTATCGTCTCACCGACGCCGATATATTTTACTGGCACATTCAGCTCTGACTGTATCGCCACCGCGATACCGCCCTTTGCCGTACCGTCCATTTTGGTGAGAATCACGCCTGTGAGATTTGCCACCTCGCCAAATTCTCTCGCCTGTGCAAGCGCATTCTGCCCAGTTGTACCGTCCAGCACGATCAAATTTTCTCTGTGGGCGTTGGGAAACTCCCGGTCGATGATGCGGTTCATCTTCTTGAGCTCTTCCATCAGGTTTTTCTTGTTGTGGAGGCGCCCTGCGGTATCACAGATCAGCACATCCACATTTCTGGCTTTTGCCGCGTTGACTGCGTCAAAGATCACAGAGGCCGGGTCTGCGCCGTCCGTTCCGCCAATCATGTCCACCCCCGCGCGGTGTGCCCACTCCGCTAACTGGTCTCCGGCAGCAGCCCTGAAAGTGTCCGCGGCGGCAATCAGTACTTTTTTGCCCTGTTTTTTCAAGATACCTGCAAGTTTTCCGACAGAGGTAGTCTTGCCTACACCGTTGACTCCTATGATAAATATGACAGACTGCTCCTTCTCAAAGTCATATGCGGTCTCTCCGACACGCATCTGCTCCTTGATGCTCTCAACCAGCAGCTCCTTACACTCAGACGGATGCCGCAGATGCTTCTTTTTCACTTCCTCCTTCATGCGCTCGATAATATCGTTGGTCGCATTGACACCAATATCCCCCATAATCAGGATTTCCTCCAACTCCTCATAGAAGTCATCGTCAATCTCAGATGCACCATAGAATACAGCGTCAATCCCTGCCACAATATTGTCTCTTGTCTTTGCTAACCCTTCTTTTAGACGGCTGAAAAATCCCTTTTTCTCCTCTGCCATCAGTGCTCCCCCTTTATTATTATGAATCTTCCCAGTTATGATATACCGCCTGTACGTCGTCGTCCTCGTCAAGCATATCAAGGGTTCTGTTTAAATTTTTGACAGCGGTCTCGTCTGTGAGCGAGACATAATTCTGCGGTATCATCGTGACCTCTGCGCTTGCCATCTCGATCTGATTCTCCTGAAGCGCCTTGTACACCACATCAAAATCCTCTGGCATTGTGAGGATTTCAAAGCTGTCCTCCTCCTCTGCAAAGTCCTCTGCACCCGCATCGAGCGCAATCATCATAAGGTCATCTGCACTCATACTGCACTCTTCTTTGTCAATGATAATCTGTCCCTTTTCATCAAACATAAAAGAAACGCACCCCTGTGTGCCAATACTGCCATTTCCCTTTGTAAAGGCACTTCTGACGTTCGCTGCGGTTCTGTTCTTGTTGTCTGTCAGCGCCTCCACAATGATTGCAATGCCGTTTGGACCATATCCCTCATATGTAACATGCTCGTAATTTACTGCATTTCCATCGCCGGCAGCCTTCTTGATACCGCGGTCGATCGTATCGTTTGGCATGTTGTTTGCCTTCGCTTTGGCAATCACCTGCGCCAGCTTGAAATTATTGGCGGGGTCGGGGCCTCCCTCCTTCACTGCAACCGCGATCTCACGCCCGATAATCGTAAAGATTTTTCCTTTCGCCGCGTCGTTCTTCTCTTTTTTGTGCTTAATGTTTGCAAATTTTGAATGTCCTGACATGTTTTGTTCTCCCTTCACTTTTTCAAGTATTTCTGTATCGCTTTGATCTATGTATTTTCAGAGGTGCCTTCGTCCGCGTCTGCTTCCGGCTCCTCCTTTGCAGCTTTTGTGACCAGCACCGATTGTATCACATTTTTCTCCACTTTTACAATCTTAAACAGATACCCGTCGATCTCGATCTCAGAGTTTTCATCTTCGTCCGGTATCCGGTCAAGTTTGGAGATCAGATATCCATTGAGCGTCTCAAATTCCGTCTCGCCAAATGAAATGTCAAACCGTGCCTCCAAATCCTCCAGCTTCATGATGCCCTCAATGACATACTCGTTCTCGCCCTTCTCCTCGATGTGATTCTCCTCGGGATCGTACTCGTCCATAATGTTACCGACAATCTCCTCCAGAATATCCTCCATCGTCACCAGACCAGAAGTCTGCCCGTACTCGTCCATGACAATGACCATCTGATTCTTACCCGACTGCATACTTCGGAACAAATCATCAATATTCTTGGTCTCCGGCACAAACACAGCCTCCCTCAGAAGCCCCTCCACAGTCCCGACTGGCTGATTCAAGCCCTCGTTGTTGGTATGCGTCCGCATGGCGTCCTTCAAGTACAGCACCCCGACAATATGGTCAAGGTTTTCTTCATAGACAGGATATCTGCTGTTGCTCTCCTCGAGCATAAAATCAAGTGCTTCCTTAAACGGCATGGCACTGTCGATCGCCATAATGTGATTGCGGTGTGTCATGATATCGTTTGCCTTCTTGTCGCCAAATTCAAAGATATTGGTGATCATCTCTACCTCTCCGGCTTCAAACACACCATGCTCATGCCCCTCCGTCACCATGGAGATGATTTCCTCCTCCGTGACATCTACCTGTTCCTCCTCATTGCGCAGCCCGAATATCCGCAGCAAGCCATTTGCAGAGACCGCGATAATCCATGTGAGCGGATACAGCATCGTTCTTAGAAACTGTATATGGCGTATAAATTTGTACGCCCACATATCTGGATATTTCTGCGCAAGCTTCTTGGGCAGGAGAATGCCAAACGTAAGAAGCACATACATGAGCAGGACAGATGCAAGAATCAGTGACAGCCAGCCCAAGAGCGTCTCACTGACCTCTTGCAGCACTGTCATCTGTTCAAGGCCCTTTCTGAGTGCTGCTGCCCATCTTGGCAGGAAAAAATACCCCATTACCAGCTCAATCAGCGTCGTAATCATCTGAATCGAATTGACATAGATGGTGGCGCGCTCAATAATCCGGTTCAGAAGAACGGACTTTTTGTCCTTGTCCTCCTCCGCCCTGCGGCTGATTTCCTTTTCATTCATAAGGACGATCGCCTTGTTAAATCCAACAAGAACTGCCTCAATAAACAGCATCACCAAAAACAATATCACACTACCGGCCGAAGCCGCTCCGTCGTCCATTTTCTACTTTCTCTCCTTTTCACTTTTGAATGTTTCATAATTTTCTGTTTTTATGAACAGAATTGTGCTTTGGGGTGCCCGTGTGCATAAAAACAGAAGGTGTAAACTGCTCTTGCAGACTACACCTTACTAATATAACATTACTATTGATAAACGTCAATATCCAAAGCCCTATGTATCAAGCTCAAGACTAATCTGTAAGGCTCTGTTGACTCTCTGCATGATCGGCGAGTCCAGATGGCATACCTTATCCTTCAGACGTTTCTTATCAATCGTTCTCAACTGTTCGAGCAAGATAACTGAATCCTTTACCATGTCGTAATGTCCCGCATTCAGTTCTATATGCGTAGGCAGGTTCGCCTTGTTCATCTTTGATGTGATCGCCGCGCAGATGACCGTCGGGCTGTGCTTATTTCCCACATCATTTTGTATGATAAGTACAGGTCTCACGCCTCCCTGTTCAGAGCCTACGACCGGTCTTAAATCTGCATAATAAATATCTCCTCTTCTCATTCTCATACACCTCTCTGTTGTTGTATGATACTATTTTTTCCAGCGGAGAATTTTTTATACAATTCTAATCACAAAAAATAAACTATTCATAGATAAAAGTGCCGTCCAGCTTATAAATCCTAGGAATGCGCTTCCCGATATCACAGGCTAGCTCATAGTTGAATCTGCCTGACAGCCGCCCGAGCTCTTCCATCGTGATACAGGCGTCACCGTCTGTTCCGATCAGCGTCACCGGCGTGCCCACACAGACCGGCATCGATATATCCGTCACATCAATCATAAACTGATCCATACAGACACGCCCCAAGATCGGCGCCCGCTGTCCTTCGACCAGCACATACCCTGTATTCGAAAGGCTTCTTGGATACCCGTCGCCATATCCGATACAGATTGTCGCAACCCTTGTAGGACGCTTTGTCGTAAAGGTTCCGCCGTAGCTGATTTCCTGCCCAGCCGGAACCGTCTTGACATACACGACGCGCGATTTTAGCGACAGCATGGGTTTTAACTGTATCTTCTCATCGGATTGTACTGTCTCTGACGGCCATAACCCATACAGGATAATCCCTGCCCGTACCGCGTTCATCTGCGCCTTTGGCATTTCGACGATGCCTGCGCTGTTTGAACAGTGCTTCATTGGAATCTTGATGCCCAGCTCACGCTCAATCCGCTCTGCAAAGTCCTGAAACAGCGTCATCTGATGATACGCTTTCGTGCGGTCTGCCTCATCTGCTGTCGCAAAGTGTGTGAAAATACCTTCGATCTCCAATCCGGGCAGTGCAAGAAACTGCCTGACCAATGCCAGCCCCTCCTCGTCGGGATAAATGCCAATGCGGGTCATGCCTGTGTCGAGCTTAATGTGCACACTGCACCGCTTTCCCAGCTTTACAGCGGCACGCGACAGTTCCTCCGCAGCCTCAAGGGTAAAAACGGTAGCGCGCACGCCCTCATAAACCAGACGTTCATAGCTGTACGGAAACGTATAGCCCAAGATCAGAAGCGGCTTGCGGATTCCCTCTTCTTTCAATGCAAATGCCTCCTCCGCAGTGGCAACTGCATAGCCCCATACCTGCCTGTCATTTTCCAGTATCCGCGCAAGCTGTACGGCGCCATGTCCGTACCCGTCTGTCTTTAATACTGCTATGATCTGTGTTGTCCCGTCAATGCATTTCTTAATTTCTTCTATATTAGAGCGCAGCGCATCCAGATCAATCTCTGCCCAAGCCCTGTCATAATGTTTCATGCTCCCTAACTCTCCATTTCCCTATGATGTAATATTCTTTAGCGATTTGATGATATCCTGTGCCATGATAAAATATGCAGAAGTTCTTTTTCTCGCGTCATCGCCGGCAAGTCCATGTGCGTAAGTCCCCATCACGGCCGCCTCAAACCCACTGTAGCCCTGCGCCAAAAGCCCTGCTATAATGCCTGTGAGCACATCGCCCGAACCCGCTGTCGCCATGCCGTCGTTCCCGCTTCCATTTAGATAAGTCAGCTTCCCTCTCTTTGTCACAATAGATCTGGCGTCCTTACAAACCAGAGAGATATCATACTTCTTGGTAAACGTTTTACAACTGCCAATCAAGTCCTTCTTAATCTCTGTCACCGGGCATTTCTTTAATCTGGCAAATTCGCCCAAATGCGGTGTAAAGATGACATCATTGTCCTTTTTTCTGCGTCCGTACTCAAACCTTCTTAAAAGCTCCTCTTTCTGCGACAGTATATTCAGCGCATCTGCATCAAGCACCAACGGTTTGTCACAAGTTTCAAGCGTCATTTCCAAAATGGCGTTCGCCTTTGCCGACATTGAAAGCCCCGGGCCGACAGCAACCACATCTGCCCACTCGACTGCTGACTGGAGTGTAACGAAATCCTCCTCACACAAATCCTCGCCATAAGTATCCACAATCGCCTCCGGCAGCTTTTTTAACAGGCTGTCACGGTTCTCGGCTGCTGTAAAAATCCGAACCATTCCCGCCCCGGACCGGTAAGCGCTCAAAGCGGAGAGGAAGCACGCCCCGCCCATATTCCTGCTGCCAGCAACCAGCAGCAGTTTCCCAAACGTTCCTTTATTGCCCGCGGGATTGCGCTCTGGAAACCGAAGGTCTTCTTTTACATCTGTAAAAGTGACAACTCCTGTCCGCTTGTTCTCCGTCACAGCACGGGGAATGCCGATCGGCACACAGATGACTTCACCCGCGCACGAAGCCCCCGGATACAGCATCAGACCCAACTTTCTGTATGCAAATGTGACTGTCATGTCCGCCTTCACGGCGCATCCCATGATACGCCCGTCATCTGCATTGACGCCTGACGGGATATCGACTGCCACAAGCTTTGCCTTCGACGCATTCACCGCCTCGACTGCCTTTCTGTATTTGCCCTCAATCTCGCGCGTAATGCCAATGCCAAACAGGGCATCGACGATCACGTCATACAATATATGCTGTACCCCGTAATGAATCGGAATATTTAACTTTTTCGCAGTCTCAAGCTGAACTGCCGCCTCCGGCGACAGCTTCGCGGAATCACCAATCATATTGATCTCTACATGGACTCCTTCTTCATGAAGAAGCCGTGCGATGGCAATTCCGTCGCCGCCATTATTGCCGCTGCCTGCCATGACGCCCACATAGATGTCCCTGCCAAACCGGTCTAACAGCACCCTGACCGTCTCGAGCGCAGCACGCTCCATCAGAACAAGCGCGCCTATGCCATATTCCTCAATTGCCTTCTGGTCACAGGCTTTCATTTCCGCCGATGTCAACACATATTCCATAAGCCCTCCCATCCGAAAAACTCCCTGACAGCTATTCCTGCCCGGGAGTTTTTCCGCCAATCAAATCCTTTTCCTTATTTAATACATTCTTGGGGTCGTATTTCATATCAAACATATTGATTACATCTGGTCCGAATATATCATGCATATAGTTATACATCTCATCATTCCAGATCTCCTTCTGCTGCCTTAAAATAATCTTTTTCTTGAGCTGAACCTTAAAATCAGAAACCCACTGGTTAATCTCATTGATCTCCCGCACATTCTGCTGAATCCTGCCATAACACACCCGCATACTTGCCAGCATCAGTGCAAGATTTGCCTCATCAATCTGTTTTGGAATCTCCATAAGCTCATCATTGTAGTCCTCCATCTTCTGTTTGGCCTCCTCAATCATGCGCTTATTCTCCTCCATCTTCTTTTCCTTCGCGGAGCTGTCTGGAAGCTCCATGATCGAAACGATTTCCTGCATCAGCTTCTTTTTGAAGGCAGCGAGACTCTTCAGCTCTGTGTTAAGCTTTCCCTGACGTTTGAGCACCTCATTGAGTTCCTCCTCAAGACGCTGGATTTCCTCATTTTCTCCCGTCTGCGTAAACAGCTTGTGCCATTGGTTGTCAAGCGTTAGAATCGGTATCTTTTTACCGACTAATGCCTCCCGAAAGACCTCATCTTCCTGTTCCATCCTATAACCCTCTTTCCTATTATTATCATTGGTTCATAATACCATACGATAGCTTCATAAGACTGTCGGAAAGGTGTACATTCTCCACAACGATGCTTTCCGGCACATTCAAATCCACATGCGCAAAATTCCAAATGGCTTTGATGCTGCACCTGACAAGTATTTCAGCAGTCTTGACAGCACCATCCTTGGGTATGGTGAGCACTGCGATATCAATGTCATTCTCCCTGATAAACCGCTCTATGTTCTCCACAGGCTGCACTGCAATTCCTCTGATTTCCTTATCATATAATGCAGGATTCTTGTCAAATATTCCTCTCAGAATAAATCCGCTGCGCTCAAAATTCATATAATTTGCAAGCGCCTGTCCCAGATTTCCCGCACCTATGATAATAAGATTATGTGTCTTGTTGAGTCCGAGTATCTTAGCAATCTCCTCATACAGATACTCTACATTATAGCCGTATCCCTGCTGGCCAAAACCGCCAAAATTATTAAAGTCCTGCCGAATCTGCGACGCAGTAACCTTCATCAGCTTACTCAAATCCTGTGATGATATCCGCTCGATACCACTGTCCTTCAGCTCACCCAGATACCTGTAATATCTAGGCAGTCTCGAGACAACCGCCTGTGATATATTCTTATCATCCACGAGTCCTACCTCCATATACATAGTTGCCAAAAAAATAACAAAATATATAGCATAAGTATACAATATCGTTAAATGCTTGTCAAATCTTTTTCCGCATACGTTTCGCATACGATTCCGATTGCTTTTATCACGATTCTCTTTTATAATGGATACTGGCAGTTTATACATCTTGAATTACAAAGTTACATAAGGAGGTTCCACATGATTCTGTCATGCAGTAATATAGATAAAACATTTGTAGACAACCATGTTCTCAAAAATGCATCATTTCACATAGAGGATTACGAGAAAGCCGCTATCATTGGCATCAACGGCGCCGGCAAATCCACCCTGCTCAAGATTATAACAGGGCATCTGCCAGCCGACGCAGGAAGCGTAACCTTTGCCAAGGACAAAAATTATGGCTATCTGGCACAGCATCAGGCGGTGGACAGCGAGAATACCATCTTCGACGAGCTTCTCACCGTGAAGCAGGAAGTGCTTGACCTAGAGGCCGCCATACGCCAGACGGAAGCCGATATGAAACTGGTTTCTGGCGACGAGCTAGAGCTTCTGCTGAAAAAATATGCAAACCTGACACACCGTTTCGAGGACATGAACGGCTATGCCTGCAAAAGTGAAATCACAGGCATTTTAAAAGGTCTTGGCTTTACAGAAGAAGAATTTGTCAAGAAAGTTGCCACGCTCTCCGGCGGCCAGAAAACGCGCGTCGCGCTCGGCAAGCTGCTGCTGCAAAAGCCCGATCTCATCATGCTCGACGAGCCGACAAACCACCTCGACCTAAATTCAATCGCGTGGCTTGAGACGTATCTGCTAAATTATAAGGGCGCTGTCATTATCGTCTCGCACGACCGCTATTTTCTGGACAAGATCGCCACGAAAATCATTGAGATTGACAACGGCGTTGTCTCTTCTTTTCATGGAAACTACTCCCAGTACGCCGTCCAGAAGGAGCACCTGCGCACAGAACAGATGAACGCCTACCTCAACCAGCAGCGGGAGATCAAACATCAAGAGGAGGTCATAGATAAACTCAAACAGTTTAACCGCGAGAAATCCATACGGCGCGCCGAGAGCCGCGAAAAGATGCTTGATAAAATCGAGCGGCTCGAAAAGCCCACAGAAGTCCGTTCAGACATGAAACTGGCACTCACCCCGCACAGGACAAGCGGCAATGATGTCATGCAGGTTGAGGGACTCTCCAAGCAATTCGGGCAGCATCTGCTGTTTGAAAATGTGTCGTTTGAGATCAAGCGCGGCGAACATGTCGCAGTCATAGGAGACAATGGGACAGGCAAGACGACCCTGTTAAAAATCATCAATGAACTTGTTCCCATGGACAGCGGCATGATCAAGCTGGGAACCAACGTCGAAATCGGCTACTATGATCAGGAACACCACGTACTTCATATGGATAAGACGCTGTTCGAAGAAATCAGCGATGATTATCCTGATCTGACCAACACGGAAATCAGAAATACACTCGCCGCCTTTCTGTTTACCGGGGAAGATGTTTTTAAGAAAATCAGCGCGTTAAGCGGCGGAGAGCGCGGGCGTGTATCCCTCGCAAAGCTCATGCTGTCCGAAGCAAATTTCCTCATTCTCGACGAGCCGACAAACCACCTTGATATCACCTCCAAGGAAATTTTGGAGACGGCGCTGAACGCCTACGAGGGAACGGTGCTCTACGTCTCGCACGACCGCTATTTTATCAATAAGACGGCGACGCGTATCCTAGAGCTGACACACCAGCAGTTTGTGAACTATATCGGCAATTATGACTATTATCTCGAAAAAAAAGAACTTCTAACGCCTGCGTCCAGCACAGAGAGCAGCATCAAAACAGAGCAGCCCTCCGCCCAGAAGCTTGACTGGAAGCAGCAAAAAGAAACACAGGCACTGCTGCGCAAAAAAGAAAATGACCTCAAAAAGTGTGAAGAAAAAATCGAGACGCTCGAAGCCAGAAGTACTGCACTCGACGAGGAGATGGCAAAGCCAGAAATCGCCACAAACTCTGCAAGACTCCAAGAAATCGCCAAAGAAAAAGAAGCGCTCGGAAATGAACTTGCAGCGCTCTACGCCAAGTGGGAGGAATTACTGGAAAACTGATCTTCCCCTCAGATTCATGAACACTTTATAATAACCTGTCACGCATTATTCATTCGCATTATTATAGAAAGGTATGGTATCTATCATGAAAAAATTTTTAATCATTGACGGCTCGTCCATGCTCAGCACCTCCTACTATGGGAATCTCCCCAAGTCTGTGCTCTTTGCCAAGACCGATGAGGAGAAAGAAAAACACTACGCCGAAATCCTGCGCACCTCCAAGGGCGAGTACACCAATGCCCTTTTCACGATGCTTAGAACCCTGATCTCCCTTCACAAGAAAGTCAAGCCAGACTATGTGGCAGTCGCCTTTGATGTGTCTCGGGACACTTTTCGGCGTACCCAGCTCGGCGCGGACTCCTACAAGGCAAACCGCAAGGAAGCCCCCGCACCGCTCAGGGAACAGTTTATCGCCATGGAAAACCTTCTGCAATACATAGGCTGTCAAGTGCTGATGGACAAGGACTATGAAGCCGACGACTTCGCCGCCTCCCTCGTAAAAAAGTTCGAGTCCCCCGATCTCGAAACTTATGTTCTCACCAAAGACCACGATTATTTCCAGCTGGTGAGTCCGCACACTAGGCTGTGGCGCGTCACAGACAAGGATAAAGTCAGGGACATGCAGCAGCGCTATGGGCTCTGTGCCGGCAAGGAAGGCTATGCTTCTCTCCCGACGGGCATCTTTGAGTACACTGCCGATACGGTCTATTCGGAGGAGGGCGTATATCCTGAAAATATCGTCACGCTGCTCTCTATCACGGGCGACCCCGGCGACGGGATTCCCGGCTGCAAAGGCGTCTCCTCGGCAGCAGCCCCGCTCGTCAATGAATATGGCTCTCTCGATGCCATCTATGCGGCAATCGAGGACTGCGAGGGAAACAAGAAGAAAGAGAAGGCACTCACCGACTTCTGGAAAAAGAATCTTGGCATCGGGCGGAGTCCGCTCAATGCGTTAAAAGAAAATAAAGAAACCGTCTATCTAAGCTATCAGCTTGCCAAGATGAAGGACGATATTCCCATCGCACAGACCTTGGAGGATTTCGCGCTGCATATTGACAAAGCCGCCTTAAAAAAAGCGCTCACGCACTACGAGATGAACAGCTTGATCACAGAGTTAAGACTGTAAAAACAGGGGAAGGTGTTTTACCTTCCCCTGTTTGTGTTCGAACTTTTGTTTATCATCTCTGAATAAATTCTATTATCCCTGTAAAGACTCAAATGTCTCCCGAATCGCCTTGATAAAGTCCAGACTATTCAAAATCACTGGTTTCTCACAGGTTGAGATCAGCGACAGACTCTTTGTCATCTTGCCGTCCTCCACAGTCTTGATACATGCCTTGTCCAGCCGGTCTGCAAACTCTTGAAGCTCTTTGATGCCATCTAATTCACCGCGCTTGCGGAGTGCACCTGTCCATGCAAAGATTGTCGCAATTGAGTTCGTGGAGGTCTCCTCACCCTTCAAGTGCTTATAGTAATGGCGCTGCACTGTTCCGTGTGCCGCCTCATACTCATAGACACCGCTCGGCGATACCAGCACAGAAGTCATCATGGACAAATCGCCGTATGCCGTCGCTACCATATCGGACATGACATCGCCGTCATAATTTTTGCACGCCCAGATAAATCCGCCCTCCGAGCGAATCACGCGCGCAACGGCATCATCAATCAGCGTATAGAAATATTCGATGCCCAGCTTCTCAAACTGCTCTTTGTACTCTGCGTCATATATTTCCTGAAAAATATCCTTAAACGTATGGTCATATTTCTTGGAAATCGTATCTTTGGTCGCAAACCACAAATCCTGCTTGGTGTCAATGGCATAGCCGAAACATGCTCTTGCAAAGCTCGAGATGGACTCTTTGGTATTATGAATACCCTGAATGATTCCGGCACCCTCAAAATTATGAATCAGCTCTCTCGTCTCTGTTCCGTCCTCCGCTGTAAATACCAGCTCTGCCTTTCCTTTTCCCGGAATCTTGATCTCTGTATTCTTGTATACATCACCGTAGGCATGACGTGCGATCGTGATGGGCTTGGTCCAGTTTTTCACATATGGTACAATCCCCTTGATTAAAATGGGTGCACGGAAAACTGTTCCGTCGAGAATCGCTCTGATTGTGCCGTTTGGACTTTTCCACATCTCCTTGAGATTGTACTCTGTCATTCTGGCTGCGTTTGGCGTGATGGTCGCACATTTCACTGCCACGCCATATTTTTTGGTCGCCTCCGCAGAATCCACCGTCACTTGGTCGTTGGTCTCATTGCGGTATTCCAGACCAAGGTCATAGTACTCTGTCTTTAAATCAACATACGGAAGAATCAGCTCATCCTTAATCATCTTCCAGAGGATTCGGGTCATCTCGTCCCCGTCCATCTCTACCAAAGGTGTTGTCATTTGAATTTTTGCCATACTTGTCTCCTCCTACTTTGAATCCGTTTACTCGTGTTTTGTGCTCAAACCACATTTTACCATATTTCGATACGCATTACAAATATGTTCGTCCGCAAGTTTTTCTGCAAGCGGGGCATTGCCGTCACGCATCGCCTCCATGATGCTCTTGTGCTCCTGCACAGCCGCCGCACTCCTCGCCCTGTCAGAGAGCGTCTGCTGTCTCTCCTTCTGCACATACTGGTGAAAATCCTTTAACAGATGAATCAGCATCTTGCTCTCACACGCTTCATACAAATGCAGATGAAACCGATTGTCCAGCTCAATCAACTGCTCGTAATGCTCTTTGGACAAATGAAATTCGCTCAGCAGAATAATCTCCTCCAGCGCTTCGATTTTTTCCTTTGTGATTTTCTCCGTCGCCCATCTCGCGCACAGCCCTTCCAAAAGCGAACGGATTTCATAGATATCTGCCACATCAGCCGCGGAAATTCCCGTGACATACGCCCCTTTGTTCGGCACAATCTGAATCAGCCCTTCTAGTTCAAGCTGTCGGAACGCCTCTCGAACTGGAGTTCTACTCACACCAAGCTCCTCTGCGATTGCTGCCTCCTTCAGCTCGTCCTTCTCCTGATAAGAGCCATTCAGAATCGCTTCCCGCAGCTTCCGAAATACCCTGCCACGCAGTGAATACTTGTCCGATGCATCATGCTTCACATCATACTCACTCATTTTTATACTCCTTGCATTCAATAGCCTGAAAATGCTCTTCTCTCAAACCTGCCACCTCGTCATTGATTTCCCAGCGTGACGCCGAGTGTCTCACAGCCCTCAGCGATCACGGAGAGCAGCTCATCATCTGTGAGCACTGTAACTCTGCCGCTCTCATACTCTGCATCTACCCATGTCTTTACATACGCCACAAGCTCGGAAGATTTGCTGATCTTCGCATCGTCATTTAACTTATAATACGTATTAATCCAGTGTGCAATGCCCGCAAGTCCTGAGGTGTTCGACACCGCGCAGAGCACAGGGCGGTTGAGAAACTTTTCTGTGTCAAAAATATTGTAGATTTCCTCATTTTTCAGCAGTCCATCCGCATGAATCCCCGCTCTTGTGACATTGAAGTTCTTCCCGACAAACGGCGTCCGCTCAGGTATATGGTATCCAATCTCTTTCTCATAATATTCTGCAAGCTCCGTGATGACGGTGGTGTCCATGCCATTTAATGTACCCTTGAGCTGCGCATACTCGAATATCATCGCCTCGAGCGGCGTATTTCCAGTGCGTTCCCCGATGCCAAACAGTGAAGTATTGACGCCAGAACAGCCATATAGCCACGCAGTCGTTGAGTTCGTGACTGCCTTGTAAAAATCATTGTGCCCATGCCACTCAATCCATTCATGCGGCACGCCTGCATGGGTGTACAATGCATAGATTATTCCCTGTACACTTCTTGGAATCACCGCGCCTGCATAATTCACACCATATCCCATAGTATCGCAGGCACGCACCACGATAGGAAGCTGATACTGTTCTGACAACCGCATTAACTCCTGACAGAATGGAACCACATATCCATAAATATCCGCTCTCGTGATATCCTCCAGATGACAGCGCACACTGATGCCCTCCTCAAGACAGTCCCGCACAACAGACAGATAGTGTTCCATCGCCTGCCGCCTTGTCATTCGAAGCTTCAGGAAAATATGGTAATCTGAGCAGCTTACAAGGATACCTGTCTGCTTCATGCCAATCTCCTTGACCAGCTTGAAATCCTCTTTGCTGGCACGAATCCACGATGTCACCTCCGGGAACTGGTAGCCGCGCTCCATACACTTGTAGACCGCGTCTCTGTCCTTCTGGCTGTACAGGAAGAACTCACTCTGCCGAATCATACCGTTCGGCCCGCCAAGCCGATGCAGATAATCATAAATCTTAACAATCTGCTCTGTGCTGTACGGTGCTCTCGACTGCTGTCCATCGCGGAATGTCGTGTCTGTAATCCAGATTTCCTTTGGCATATTGTGCGGAACCACTCTGTCATTAAAGGGTATCTTTGGTATCTCGTCATAGGGAAACATATTGCGGAACGCATTGGGCTTCTCCACATCTTGAAGCTGAAACATATGCTCCTCAATCTGCAAAAGGTTATTATGTTCATTCATGGTAACAGGTCGGTTTTCAAAATATTCACTCTTGTCTGCCATCGCTTTTCCTCCTCAGTTTTTCACACAAGTGCGCCCGGATACTGCCATCTGTACTCGACTGAAACAGCGAGAACACGCGCAAGTGCATTTTTGTATTATTGTATACAAATATACAGTTATTGTCAATATGTAATTAGAAATATCCTTGCGCAAGCAGACTGTCGATTCGAAGCATCCCTGCTCCCTGAACGCCCCAGCTCTGTCCCATATCCATTGCCGACCCCAGCAGCAGGCGCCGTAATTCCCGGTTGGTAAGCTGAGGATATTTTTGCAGGCACAGCACACATGCACCGCTGACTATGGGTGCCGACATGGAAGTGCCGCTCTTTGAGACATACGGCGTCGTCCGAAAATGGGTGCCGCATGACACAATATCCGTTCCCGGCGCTACGATATCGGGTTTTTTCAGGGGATTAATCAGGCTGATCAGAGAGGTATCCTTGCCGGGTCCCCTGCTGGAATACTCATTGCAGAGCCGCCCGCTCTTTGGTTTATAGTCGCCGTCATGACAGCCCACACAGACACAGCCCCCACATTCACCGATCGGCGAGAGCGTCATAGGATTTGGGCCCTTGTTTCCCGCTGCCGCGACAATCATCATATTTTGGTCCCACAAATATCGAATATATTTTCGAAATTGTTCCCAATCCTGCGGGTCAATGCCGTCCTCTGATTCCATCTCGATTGATATATTGAGCACCCTGATCGGAACAGTTCTGATCAGCTCAGAAATCCAGATTAAACCTTTTGTCAGATTTTTGAGGCTGCCGCCGCCCTCTTTGTCCAACACCTTTCCACATACCAGCATACACTCCGGCGCAATCCCCCGGTATCTCCCCTTGGACATTACGCCGTTTCCAGCCAGAATCCCGGACACATGCGTACCGTGCCCATTGTCATCATAAGCTGTACTCTTATTCGACACAAAATCCTTAAATACAGCAATCCTTCCCCGCAAATCCGGGTGCGCTGCCACACCACTATCCAATACTGCTGCATACACGCCCTTTCCCGTATAAGGCTTTACATCTCTGTGGTCACAGCCAGTCATTCTGCGTACTCTGTCCATCTTCATTCCCTCTGTAATGATCTGACAGGCAAATCATCACGTTGTATCTTCACATTAATATATGTTGGGAATGCTTTAAAGTACACAAAAGGAGCTTCTCTTTTTGAGAAGCCCCTCTTTTCACTGCTATTCGTTGCGGATTGCCGCCAGCGGGCTCAGCCGCATCGCCCTCAAGGACGGAATAAAACCTGCAATCATACCGATCACAATTGCAAACACAATCGCCAGCGGACTCAGCCACAGCGGAATCCGGCAGATGGCGCCTGTGATGCCCATATTGGCAGTCGCGTCACTGCCTGCCACCAGTCCATTGATCACCAGACTCAGCCCATAGCTGAATCCGACACCGACCACGCCGCCGATAAAGCCAATAAAGCCAGCCTCCATCAAAAACAGACCCTGTATATTGCGGATATCGCAGCCTAACACCTTCATGACGCCTATCTCCTTGGTACGCTCATAGATGGACATCATCATGGTATTGGTGATACTGATCGCTGCCACCAGCATGGCAACTGCACCGATCGCGCCGAGCACTGCCTGAATCATGTTCATCGTGTCAAGCTCCTGCTGTATCCACTCTGCGGAGCTGTATGCATTATAGCCGCTGTCTTTCAGCCATGTTGTCAGCTCTGTCACATTTGCCATGTCATCGACCTGAACAATGATTTCTGAATAGAACAGCTCATTGTAGGGTTTTCCATTTTTTCTAGTCGGCTGCCCCGGTATCTTATTTTTCTTGAAGATGCGTTTTAGCTCTGCCTTCAATGCCTCCATGTTGCAGAGCACACTCTGGCTGTTATTGTTATTCCACTCTCCAAGCTCACCCTCCATGATACCACATGCTTCTATCAGATATTTCTTGGGCTGTTTGACCGGTGTGCCGTTCGGATCGCTGCCGCCTCCCTGAGATCCCCAGTACGCATCTGTATCAAAGATGACAAAGATCGGGTCCTCCATCAAATCAATATCCGGCGCCTCTCCCGTCTCCCAAAAAGAATATGTGTTTGTCTTTTCCACATAAAAATTTGTGAGCACGTTGTTTCCATAGAAAAATTGCAGCTCCGTATCGGAATCGGGCAGCTTTCCCTTGCCAATCGACATATTCATCGTCTCGAACTCTTCCTTCGTAACGCCGTAGATATCAAGATGACCTGCATATTTTCCAACTTTTGCAATCGCCGAGATATTTAGGCGGGGATAGACATCCTTGACGTGTTCCATTCCCAGAAGCTGTTGGACAAACGCATCATCAAGCCGCTTCTCCTCATCCTGACCACTGCCGCTGCTGCTGGTAGAGAAATAATATCCGCCGCCAGAAATCTGAATCTGTGTCATCGAGCTGTAATTAGAATAATTATCCAACATGGACTCCTTGAGGCCATTTCCAAGTGCAACCATCACGACGATTGAGGTAATACCAATCACCACACCCAGCACTGTCAGCACTGTACGAAGCTTTCGTTTCCACAGATTTGAGATGCTCATGCGCAATAAATCAAAGAATTTCATTATTCATCATCCCCATCTAGTAAATCCATATCCTCCTGATGCTTCTTGGCCTTTCTCTTTTTAGAGACAATCACGATCACTGCCACAATCGCCGCCACTGCCGCAGCGCCGCCAAGGATTCCAACCAGCGGCAATCCCTTCTTTTTCGGCTCTTCCTCCACAGGCTCTACAGGCATATCCTCCATCATTCCGTTGTCCATCACCATCTCATAGACCATCAGATTCAGGTCCTTTTCAAAACGTGTCTCATTTCCTGCCTCATCCTCATAGGTAATCACTGCCTTGACAATTCCTTCTCCCGTATCCGGCGCAATACCTGTCAGCATGGAATCGACATTCTGTGTTGCACCCGGCGCAATATTTCCAAGATATGTGATACCACTCTCCACCGATGCACTCTCATACGTGACTTTTACGTTGTAAAGCGTTGTCTTACCCGTATTAAATACACTAAACATTACATTGGACTGCTCGCCCACTGCGATCGACTCCGGCATAATCTCCGCTGCGCCTGTGTCAATCTTTGCCTCCTGCTTAATCGGCACGGATACATGCGCGACATCGGACATATTGATCTGGTCGTCCGTGTCATACTTCATGTTGACTGTCAGCACATAGGGCTTCTGTGAAAGGTCGGATTTCGCTTCCATCTCGATGCTCATATCATACGTTTCACCCGGCGAAATACGCTCTGTGTAGACCGAGCTGGAACCAGACGTCGGCAGAAATGCCGAATATGTAGCATCTGCGTCCTTTCCTTCTACAGTTGCCTCCAAGTTGAACAGGACATTCTCAACGGCGGTTGACTTCGATGTATTTTTTACACTCACCGACAATTTAAAGGTCGAGCCTGCATAGACCACCTCTGGCTCTGTGCGGTATCCTGTTACAATAATACGCGGATTGGAGGTTTTCTTGTCTGGGTCCTCTATCAATGTCTTATTCGGATTTGCACCCTTTATATTAATATACGTCGTGACATCTGTCTCCACCAGCGCACCGCTCTGATAATACGTCGCATGGAAAGTCAATGGATAGCAGCCTGTAAGTACATCTTGTCTGACATTGAAATACCAGCCAATATCCATGCGCTTATTAAATGCATCTGTCGTGTCATTTGACGCCTGTATGATCTGAATTGTCTGGGCATCATATGCCTGCTGAATATCAAACGGCCACTTCGTCCTGTCGTTAGATACTGTTGGCGTCACCACAACATCTGTGATATCTGTCTTGCCCAGATTGATCAGCGACAGCACGACAAAAGTCTGCTCACCATATTTTGCATCTAAAATAGGCACTTCATTGGAGAGCATCAAAAATTTCTCTGTGCCCGATGTGTTTTCCTTGGCAATCTCACTCAGATAGCCTTCAATCTCCGATTCGTAGCTTGTCAGCTCTGACATGGTAAGCCCTGCGTTTTTCATGTATGTCATTGCGCTGTTATAGATTTTATCCATACGCTTAATCTTTTCATCTGTCAAGTTGTAAATCATCTTTAAATCACTATAAAAACGATTGAGCTGCCCCCTGATTTGGTCCTTCCATTCGTCCGATACATATTCTGGCGAATCTCCCTCTGTCGCAAAAACAGTCAGCGTGCTGCCGCACAGCATCACGGCCATCAGCATCATGACCAGTATTTTTTTTAATTGTCTCATCTTCGTCCTCCATTCATGAGTTCTTCAACGTTTTCCCCTTTTGCATTACACTTTTTCTCACACTACTTTTATGCTATTTCTTTTCCGTTTGTTCTGCTTCTTTGTTCTCCGCGGTGCTCTGTACAGTTTCAGAAGCAGCCGGCGGCGCTTTTTCTGTATTATCAACCATATCTACAATCTTGCCATCTACAATGCGGATAATCTTATCCGCAAAACTTGCCAGCGTATTGTCATGTGTTACCATAATCAGCGTTCGCTTCTGCTCCCGCACGACATTCTGCATCAGGTTCATAATCTCCCGCGACGTGTTGGAATCAAGATTTCCAGTCGGCTCATCCGCAAAGATAATCTCAGGATTCACCACAAGCGCCCGCGCGACGCCGACACGCTGCTGCTGTCCGCCGGACATCTGATTGGGCCGGTGATCCCAGTATTTGTCCAGTCCTACCATATGTACCATCTTCTTTGCCCGCTTCATGCGCTCTCTCTTGGACACTCCCTGAAAAGTCAGCGGAAGTGCTACATTCTCCACCGCATTCATCGTTCCCATCAGATTAAACGACTGAAAAATAAATCCAATGTGCTCACGCCGGAACCGGACAAGCTGGTTTTCGTTTTTTTTCTCCATATGCTCACCGATGATGACGATTTCGCCCTTCGTCGGTTTTTCCAAACCTGCAAGCATATTGAGCAGTGTTGATTTACCCGAACCGGAAGTTCCCACAATGGCGCAGAACTCGCCGCGGTTGATGTTAAAGCTCACGCCATTTAGGGCGCGCACCCTGTTCTCACCGATGCGGTACACTTTATACAAATCCTTCACCACAATGACCGGTTTTGTTTTTTCCTTTCCCTTTTCTACCCCAGACATTTCAGCCCCCTGTATTTGCGAGTGTCTTAGAATGGTATACTTCTACATACTAGGACGCTCAGAAACCTATTGTTGACATTTACACAGAAACCGCTAACTGTGTCGCATGACTTAATACAGTTCATACGATTTCCATTGAAATCATAGCACACATTATACAAAGTTGCAACCTAAATAAGAAAAAATAAGAATTAAAAAGCAAGGGATAAGACGCTTAATCTTATCCCCGTTTTTACTCTATAGATCAATACTCATAGTCCACATACTCTGTATCTTTGCGGAGTTTTCCGTGCACAATATTATTTCTGTAGGCACTGTCGTCATCACTCTGATATTTTATCCCTTTTCTGAAATCTGACATAATATCGCGCTCGTCAGCCAAAAGAGAACTTGCTGTCTCTGTCTCCACAATTGCGATGCTGGCTACCTGTGTCACTGGGGCATATGCAAACTCGCTGAACTCTGTCCAGTAATTATTCATATGCTCATACGAATCCGTATATTCCACATCATAGGGAAAAATCTCCACAATCTTATCATATCCCGTCTTAAACTGGAAGATGGCAAGCTGCCCTTTCAGCTCGACTGGATTATTGAACTGATAATACACCACCCGCGAAGCATCTGACACTGGCGGCGGTGTCGGCACTGGCGCTGCCGAGGGAGACCACTGCGATGTGTACTCATACTTGGTCACATTCAGGTCGAGGTCTTTTTTAATCGGGTCGTCATAGAGCATCTTAAAGGAAACACCCAGCTCGTCATTAATCTTAGCGTAAAGCATTACCTTTTTCCCGACATAACTGTTGTAGATATCCTTCTTGATCACCTTCTGTTTATTCAAGGTGAGATAGACAAACTCATATCCCAGCTCTGCCGCTGTCCGCTGTGCGTCCGCAACCTGCTTGTCATCATTTTTCTTGATGCCGATTGCCCCCGCAGAAGTGACAGAGTCCATCTTGACATAGGCAATCACGCCAAGATTAATCCGATACCATCCATTCGAATACATGCCGACAACACGCACAGGCACATTGGCGCCTATTGTCGTCAGAACTGTTGATTCATAACTCGGCTCTGCATAGACAACACAATTATCTTTTGTGTAATATACGTCCTGCATCGCTGTATAGGTAGGTCCCTTCGCATATGCCGCCAACTCTGTCTGTACAGATGTAAACAACATTGCGGCTGCCATCATAACCGCTGCGGCTTTTTTTCTAAAACTCTTTCGCATCCCTCCACCTCCTGCGGTTAATAATTGTTAATTTTCACAGTTGACTCAAACGAATCATCCTGATAAGAGCTTTTTGCATTGATTGTCACCTCTTTGAACGTACAGTCCGCAAAGGCAGAGGTGCCAATACTAAGTGTATTCTTCGGGATTGTCACGCTTGCAAGCGCTGTACAGCCGTTAAACGCACTGTCACCGATACTGATTACCGACTTGGGAAATGTCACTTCCGGTATCCCTGTACAGCCGCTGAATGCACTTTCTGGTATTGCCTCAATGCCAGTCTTGATAGTGAGTGATTTAATGCCCACACAGTTTAAAAATGCACTTTCCATCATGGTCCGCATTGTACCCGGAAGCTTTACTTCGGAGATCGCTGCACATTCTGCAAAAGCGCTCTCTCCTATCACCTCCAGCCCGTTTGGCCACTTCTCTATATCCATCGCTGCACAGCCGTTAAATGCTTCCTTCTCAATCCTCTTCAATGAGGAGGGAAGCTTCGACAGCTCCATCTTCGCACAGTTATTAAACGCCTGCTCCTCGATGGTTTCTATATTATTGCCAAGTTTGACTGTCTTGAGAGATTCGCACTCATTGAACAGCTTCTTGCCAAGCTTCGTCACACCGTCTGGGATTGTGACACGTGTAAGCTTCGAACAACTGTCAAAAACGCCCTCTCCCATCTCGGTCAGCTCATCTGGCAGACTGACATCTACCAAAAGTTCACTGCTCTTAAATACATTGCTGCCAAGCTTCGTCACATCATCAGGAATGGATACCCTGACAAGTGTCTTAGAACTTGCAAACGCTGAATCCATAATCTCTGTCACAGGCTTGCCGTCAATCGAATCAGGAATATCGAGCGTGGACGCTGTGCCAACATACTTTTTGATTGCCACATGGTCCTTGTACAATGTATATTCGTATTCGCTGTTCTTCTTCTCTTCTGTCTTGTTTTCCTCTGTGGAGGGCTCCTCCTCGCTGGACTCCTCTGTCTCCGTCACTTCCTCAGAAGGATTTTCGAGAAAATACTCGTGATTATCATTTCGATTGCCATCCACAGAACCATTTGTCTTTGGATTACTGCCCGATGAACCCGTTGACGGCGTATTGGTGCTTGATGTAGTGCCCGAATTTGACGCAGTACCTGAACTGTTTGTCGTTCCCTGCGGCTTTGAGGCTTCCGCCGTCTCTCTTGAAGCTGCCTCCGCGGATTCCTCCTCAAACACCTGCATCGCCTGTGAATAATTTTTCTGTGAGTCCTCGATGATTGACTGGATATCCGCCGGAAATTCACCATTCACAGCCAGCGTCATCTCCTCGGTGCCCGTGATGGTTTCCGTCTCTGTCTCGAGCTCTGATACAATCTCTGTCGAACTTTCAGGCTCTGCGCCGATCACTCCCGTTTTATTCAGATACATTCCCAGCAGGATTGCAAATGCAACGGTGCATCCGCCTACCATTCCCCAAAAAAGTTTTTCCATTCTGTATTCCCCGGTTACTTTCTCATTTTATAATATACCTTACTTCTTAAAATCGTCCTCCGAAATCTGTGTTCCATAAAACGCACCGCGCACAACGGTCTTTAAGCCTTCGCATCCTGTCAGGCCTGTCAGTGAACTACAGTTTCGGAAAGCCTCGGCACAAATCTTCTCCACGGAAGCTGGCACTGCCACATCAAGGATTTCTTTGTGTCCCTTAAATGTCTCTGAACCAATCTGCTTCACGCCGTCGGGAATCTCCACATGCTCACTGCTTCCTCTGTATGCCATCAGAATGCCATCGCCCACAATCAGGAAGTCTCCGTCCTCAGTATCAGCAGTACCGTCCAGCCATTCTTTCAGCCACGGTGTACCCTCAAAAGCCTTGGTTCCAATTACGGAAACCGTGTCGGGTATCGTCACCTCTTTTAGATTTGCACATGCCATAAATGCACCGTATTCAATCTCTGTGACATTTTCAGGAATGACAACTGACTTTAGACCGCTCTCTGCAAATGCCAGTCTGCCAATTGTTTTAATATTCTCCTCAAACTGAATCTCTGTCAAATCCTTCTGTTTATAGAATTTACGCTGTGCGATGCTGTCTTCCCCGCTTCGCTCGTAGCTCACACTGATTGAATAATCTGTCTTGTCTGGCTCAGTTTGTGTCTCCGCCTCTGTCGAAGCCTCCTCCACAACGTCCGCCTCTGTCCCCTCTGGAATGCCGTACACCTGTCCTTTGTGGTTATCCATCAGCACCACTGCCTTTCCTGCCACAATGACCGTCTTTCCAAGAACATTATCCTTCTCTGGGACATCAAGCGGATGGATATAGTTTGCCGTGCTCTCAAACTCTGAAGGCTTCTGTTGTGTTTTATTCTCACTGCTCTCATCTTCTGACGAGGCATCATCTTCTGAGGTCACAGAAGTTGTTGTCTGCGAATCCTCAGTTTCGTCTGTATCAGTAGTATTTGTATCAGAATTATCCGCATCAGAAGTATTCGTATCAGAACTGTCGCCTACATTGGGCTTCTGCTCCATTCCGGCATTGCTGTCCATAAAATCATCTGGATATTCATCTGCCTTATAAATCACTTCAATGCTGTTCTCCTTACCATAAGTGTCTGCTGTGCTGGACTTGCTGGTACAAATCTTGAACTCTGGACTGCCGGAAAATGCCTTTTTATCGATCGAAACGACAGAATCTGGTATCACAACCTGCTTGAGATTTGCGTTGTTTGCAATCGCACGCTCTCCAATGCCTGTCGTCGGCTCCTGTATCACGACATTTTCCACACTCCCCATGCTGGACAATGCCTGTCTGGGAATGGCGGCAACCTTAGACGAAACCTTCACATTTTTGGTGTTTTGAAGATTCCAGAAGGCGTAAGTATCAATGTTCTCTACCGTTTCGGGCATCACATAGTTCTCGCCCTCGCGCGCTGGAAGCACCTGATACAGCATTGTCATATTTCCATTGTAAATTGCACCATTATAGTACGTAAGGTACTCATTGTCCGAATCAATTGTGACTTTTGCAAGACTGTCACAGTTGGCGAACACCCCTGAGCCCCATGCGCGCACATGCGCGCCAATCTGGACGGAGGTGAGCGCCGTACAGCCCTCAAAAGCGCCCGGTCCCACCTTCTCAACTGATGCCGGCAGAATCACACTCTTGAGCGCTGTACAGTTTTTAAATGCATTGTATGAAATCTGTTTTACAGAACTGGGAATTTCGATACTTGTGAGTGTCTCATTTCCTGAAAACGCCTCATCGCCAATGCTTGAAACCGTATCCGGGACACTGACAAAAGTGTCAGTTCCCAGATATTTTGTCAATGTCGTTCCCTTTATGCGGAATCTGTCATCCTCCGCGGCCGTCACGCCGCCGATTCCGTGGGCAACTGTCACAAGCACAAGGATTCCCAATAATACCATGCTTGCAATCGCAATGTGTAATCTTTTCATAGTGGCTCCTTTTCCCTTGTCTCATATTTATGCTGCCCTGAAATTTTTACGCTTCCGTCCATCACTTGTGACAAACAGTAAGATGGAAATACATGCCATACCGATTGCCGCAAACCACTTCGGATGAATCGGGTCCCCTGTTGCCGGCGTCGCGTCAAGCATCTGGCCCGCGGTTAAGTTGTTGGTATCGACATAAATCACATACGGTGAAAAATGTGGTGGTACGAACGAAATACATGCAATTCCGTCAATCGTTGTAAATCTCGGTGTCAACTGCTGTAAATTGCCATTGTCTGCCGCTGCCACACGCGCATTTCCGCCGTACTGGATCAGCACATCTGGGATTGGCATTGTCACCGTGATATTTAAACCATAGGTATCTGTAATCTTATTCTGGCCTGTCGAGTCATAGAGTGATATATCCATCGGGAAGTACGCCAGCCCGTCAAGCGAGCCATACATGTTTCGAAGTGATTCCTCCACTGCCGCTGTTGCCTCCGCGGACTCTGTAATGCGCACGATAAAGTTATCGGTAGAGCCATCGACAGAAATCGAAGCCACATCTTTATTCGACACACCATTCTTCGTAATATAAATCTTGTTGCCGTCATTGTTGTTCGTGCCTGCCGTACTATCATTTGACGGACTGGTCACGGTGCCTGTCGTGCCCGGCGTTGTTGACGAGTTTCCGGGTCTGTTGTCAACCGTTGTCGTATTCGTGTTGCTTCCCGGTCTCTTGGACGGTCTGTCGTCATCATCATCGTCGTCATCGTCTGAGCGCAGCTTATAGTTCGCCGTTACAGTCACGTCCGCCGCCGGCATAATAAATGACGTGGTTGAGGCGTTTGCATTGGCAAAGCCTAAGCCTGAATTATTGGTGGTCCATTTCGAGAATACTCTGCTGGAGGACTCTGGGGCATATGCCGAGATATTGACAGTCGCTCCTGCCGCATACTCGCCGCTTCCTGAACCATAGTTGACTGTTACCTTATATTTTGTTCCGCTGTCACCGCCCGGCTGTCCGCCTGAGCCATCACTAAAGTTTGCCGTCACAGTTACATTCGAGGAAGGCATCACAAATGTTGTCACTGCGGATTTTGCATCGGCAAGCGTAACACCTGCTGTCGCTGTTGTCCAGTTTACAAAGGAAGCGCCTGCATTTGGGGTGTTTGCTGTAATCGTTACTGTCGTACCCGGTGCAAACTGTCCGCCGCCTTTGCCGTTCACAACTGTAACAGTGTACTTTCCGTCCGGCCCCGGCGTATTTCCGCCTGAACCGCCGCTGAAATTCGCTGTCAATGTCACATTTTCATTTGGCATGATAAATGTCGTGCTTGCAGTGGAAACCCCGTCAACCAGTAAATTTGCATAAGATGCTGGCTCAACTGTCCAGTATGTAAACTGGCTTCCGTCTGTTCTGCTCTCTGCGGCAACTAAGATTCTGTCACCGCCCTTTGCCGTAATCGGCTCTGTCTTACCGTTGGCAGTACCATTCTTGATGGTCAGTGTATACTCATTGCCATCTGGCACAACAATATTTGAATTTGGCTTATAAACTGCCTGAATAATTCTGTCCTCTGTTACATTTAACCATGGATCTCCTGAGCCTGTAAACTGTGTACCGTCTGACAAGATACACTTCCATGCAGAAAACTCATATCCTGAACGCTCTGGTCTTGCCACGCAGATCGCATCTGCTGCATGGTCTACATACTGCGGATTCTGAACCTCCGGATCAACAATCAGGGAGGTGTCATAGTCAATAAATGTCACTTTATGCTTATCTTCTGAGACAAAGATAATGTTCTCTTCTTTCCCCTGTGGTCTGAGTTTGTCTTTCATTTTCAGGTAGAAGTTATAAATCGCACTGTTTCTTGTACCGGAAGCATCAAACTGCGGTCCTCTGATCGTAACCTTGCGGTTGCCGTCAAAGTTAAAAGCAGTCTCGCCAATCGCACAGCTTGGATTTGGAATTGTAATCTCCATGTTGTCGCTGGTGTCAAGAAATGCTTCTGCGCCGATCGTCTCAATGCTCTCTGGAAGCTTCACTGTACCAAGCTTTCCTGATTTGTAGAAGCACCGCTCTGGAATCTGTGTGACAGAAGATGCTGTCAAATCCACTTCTGTGATCTCTTCACAGTATGAGAATGCTTCATTGTCAATGCTGACAACATTTGCCAGCAGCGGGTCTCCTGAGTCCACGCCGACCTTGAACGAACCGCTCGCACCGCTGCCGCTTCCTCTGCCCTCAAGACACTGGATAATCTCAAGTCCGTTCGCCGGGGTCTGGGTTTTCCGAAACAGAATCATATTGCCAAACTGCACATATGGATTTTCTGCCGGGATAGAAATATTTGTCAGGTTCTTGCAGTTCCTGTAAGGCAATGCGCCGATCTCCTGCATCTGAGGCCCGTAAGCAGTTGACAGCAGGTTCTCACAGCTCATAAATGCATAGTCTGGCAGTGACCTGATGGTCTTTAAATCAATGGTTGTCAGATAATCGTTGCCGATCACTGAATTTTCTACATAAGAATGTCCATTATAGGTACGCCATATAATTCCCGGTATATCATCTGTAATCCTTGTAATATCAGTACTTAACTCAGACTCTGCCAAAAATCCGCTGAACAAGCCAGCTTTCTGTCCAAACTCATCCAAATCCTTGTCTGCTACGTACTTATCATCAGAGTACACACTTCTGACATCGCCATATCTGCTGTAACTCCGCTTCTGGTTGATATTTCTCTCTAAACTGTCCGACTCTCCCTTGATGCCAATCTCAATCTCCTTGCCATTTGCCAGCTTTGTCTCCGGTGTATAGCTTCTGCTCAGATATGCCAGATCACTTGCGTTCTGCGTCTCATTGTAGTACGCGTTCGCGTCAATGCTGTCAACACCTCTTGGTATTGTCATAAACAGTGTATACAATGGAATATCTTCTTCGCTGAAATTCTTATATTTATTGTAAGGTCTCTCTGCATAGTTCGGGTCTGTCGTATTTCTCAGGCTGTTCCACTCCTCGAACTTGTCTGTAATACTATAACCGCTGTCACCTTTTGCCCACAACTGAATCAGATTTTTATTGATGGTATCAATCTCCTCATAATGAGGGTAGTCGATCAGTGTGCTCAAGCCTGTAGCATTGTCACGCAATATTGTCAAGTTTGTCGGCGCATCAGTCTTGTAGCAGATCTGAAGGCTTGAACCTGTCATGGATTTGCTTTCCTCACTCATCGCCAGTTTATAGGGTGCATACTCTGGATGAACTGCACCGTGGAAGGTAAGGAAGTCGGAACCTGTCTTAAACGCATTCTGCTCGATGGTCAGCGCGTCCTTCCAGTAAGAATCCTCATCACCAAAAAGTGCTGTCTGGGTCTGACTGAAAAATACATTTTCAAGGCTCTTGCAGCCCTCAAATGCGCTTGCACCAATAAAGCTCACGGAATCGCCAAGCTCTACCCACTGAAGCTTATCACAGCCCTTGAATGCATTGGCATTAATCTTTTTTACAGTGCCATCAGATATAATCACCTTGTAAATGATATCGCTGACATCTTCAAAACAGCCGTCTGCAATCTCCACAATCGTATAGCCGCCCACGGTTTCTGGAACCACTACCGCAAGCGGATTGCCTGTCGGGCGGTTCTCTGTATACCCTGACAGACTGGCTGTCTTTGCGTTTGCGTCGAGGATATCAATCGTTGCAATATAATCGTCACGGTTTTCCTCACCGACACCGATTTCCATGTGCTCTTTGCCATCTGCACCTGTATAGACATAGGGTACAACGCCGCTCTTGCCATCTTCTGTGAGATAGCCGGGGATAGCGTTCCATGTACACTTTCTAGGCTCTGCTACAGAACCGCTGCCAGAGCCGGACTCCGGTCCTCTGACATAAAACTGGTCATTATAAACACCTTTAAATAGTACATTCGGATCATAAGTTGCATTGTATGCGTCCTTTGGAAATTCAACACACTCAAGATTTTTACAGCCTGCAAATGTATTGTCCGGCACTTTTCTGCCTGTATCCTCAGAGACACTGTTTCCAAGCCTGCCGGGAAGTACTACTGTTTTCAAGCCTTCCCTGCCTGCAAGAATAAAATCATTTTTATCTCCATCATTACTTTGCTGTAACCGGTTCATATAGGAAGGAAATGCAAAATCAACAAGAGCACCGCCATCCTGATCCGCAGTCAGGGCAAAGGCAGCCCTTCCAATCTTAAAGTCTGTACTTTCACCTGCAAAATTGACTTTACTCAGCTTATCACAGCCAAAAAATGCATAGTTTTCAATTGTTAATGTACCATTTCGAGCCCCTCCCATTGTCATCTCTGTAATTCCAGAAAGGTAAAGACATCCTGCACCAATTTGCTCCACAAATTCTGGAAAGACAATACTGTTTAACAAAGTATTGTAAAATGCCATGCTGCCAATTGTCACAAGCTTCGAATTGCCACTCGTAAATTTGACTGAGACAAGTTTTTCACAACCCGAAAAAGCCTCATCACCCAAAATTCTACAGTTGCTGTCATCGATTGTTACCTCTTTTAAGAACTTAGAATTTGCAAATGCTCTTGCTCCTATAAATGTTACAGATGGCGGAATGGAGAGCGTTCCTACTTCTCCATCATTGTCATCTACATGATCTACTTTGGGATTAAATGCGTCTGATTTAATACCCTTGATTGTTGCTTTACCACCTGCCAGATAACCTTCTGGATCATTGACCTGACTCCCTTCTGGTCCCTGACCACTGGTATTTACAGGTACATAAACAATGGCATCTGTCGGCGTTGTCAGACGCTTGAGCGCATATCTTTTCAATGACGTACTTCCGCTGCTCATCCTCTGGCAAATGGTATAATCGACAAGGTCCTGAAGGCTGTTTTTATCCCCGTCAATTGTAGATTCTGTTGAACGGATATCCCCAAATGTTTTTGTTATAGTTCTATATGCTTCATTATTTTGATTACTTAATTTTTCGATCTCTGTTTTTGCATTATTCCAATTTGTTTCATCCTGTTGGGTAACACTATCTCCTTTCGCAACAATACCATCTAATACATCTGTGTAAACCTTCAAATCGGCATTGAATTTATTAAGTTTATCGGTATGCTCCTTTAACATATTCGGTGCATACTCTCTATAAATCTTTACCACATCTGGAATTGTACTATTAATATTTATATATGAGTTATTATTTCCACTAGAAAGACTTAAATTACCCGTTACTGGAGTCGGAGTCGTCCCTCTCGGATCCGTATCCATATCAACACTTATCACAGTAACTGGCTCAAATGTCAACGTTATTGGGTTTGCATTTCCAGTCACAGTTACTTGCACTTCTTTTTTAGGGTACTTCGTACTATCATTCTTTTCCTGATATTCAAGCTTATATTCCTCTTGGTCAAAAGCAGCATATAATTTATCTATATAATCAGAATCCATCTTAATATAATCATAATATTCTTCTTCATAGATATCAAACTTATCTATATCCGCCTCAAAAACACTTTTTGAGATCATCGCATCATTACTGCTTGATCTTAATGTTATCTCATAGGCATCAATAAAGCTGTCCCCCTCGATATGTTGTGCTGTCTTTACCGTACCAGTATACGTTGCTTCAACACTTGAATCATACAAAGGATTTTTTAAAGTTTGATCTGTCTTCCACAGATACTCTTCCGCATCGGCCTTCAGATTCACCCCATCCACGCCAGATGCCTGCATCGTACCATAGTTCTCAACTGGTATCGCAGCCACGACAACCGCCATGACCATTGTGAGTGCTGCAATCGTCCGCATTACTCTCCTTCTTAACTTGTAGTTCTTTTTCTTTCTACTCTTTGCCATGTTGTTTCTCCCCACTTTTGTTATTTATATTCCCTCTTAATTGCAACATCATTTATTTACACATATAACTCTGTGCCCCCAATCTCAATGGATTTCCTTTGTCAGTGCCAATCCAACAGCCTGCTCAAAATCCTCTATGCTTTCTGACTTTGCCGCGGCTCTGTGCCACCTCCGCAGTATTTCCAGCTCTGTCTGTTCCATAATATATTCTCTAAGCTGCTGGGAGGGCTCCCCGATTTCCTCAAGAAGTTCTATCACAGCTTCTGCTCTTTCTTTTGTTCTGCCTTCTGCTTTTCCTTCTGCCCTGCCTTCTGCTTTCTCTTTATCCAGCAGTTGTCCAAATGAACTACACATCGCTTTTTCATCCCCTTCCCTGAGCTGTTGTATTAGGGTTCTCCGCTCGCCCTCATTCAATTCCCGTATCACATTCGAGAACCATGTTATCCACTCATTCAGGTCATTTTGTTCCATGCTTCTGATGCGCTGAATCAGCTCTAAGATGCCAAGATCTGTCCACGCTTCTCTTGTTCTTTTCTTATCCGCCAGCAGGATATTGTCAATTAATGTATTGGAATCCTTGATTTTTGATGCTTCCAAATCATTCACTGATACAAGGATATACTCAAAGTCTACGATATATTTATCAAACTGCTCTGCATGATCTATCATTTTCTTAAAGCTGTGCGATGCTGTCCATTTCCGTTCTCCATTGTACAGGACAACCGGCATGATGGCTGGCAGTCGGTATTCTTTTTGTTTCCGCATGTTTTTGTCACTGTTCTTAAAATAGTCCAGCCAGATTGCTGTCATATATACCAGTAAACGGAACGGCATTGTAAAATCATTGTAGCTTTGCAGTTCAAACAGAAAAAATAAATAGATGCTTCCTGACTTCGTATTGACTTTGTACACCAAATCCGACTCGTAAGTTTCAAACTGGTCTGTGATATATTCCTTGTCAATCAGCTCCATATCCCTCTCTGTCAGCTCCATCATCCATTCCAGACCTATGTACTTTTTCATAAAATCCAGAAAATTCTTCTTGATGGAAAATATCTTCTTATATCCCTTATCGTGCGGTTTATCTGTAATTTTTTCCTGTGTAGTTAGTTTCTCCTGTATGCTCATTTTTACTCCTAGCCAATTTTCTTTGCCACCACGACAAATCTTCCCTTCTTTTCCTGATAGTCACAGGTGGAAAGTGTCAGGAGTTTATCACCGTAAGCAGCCGTAACTCCTGTATCATATAAGGACAACGCCGCCATCTCATTCAAATAGGAGTTAAACTCCATCTCCGAAGCAGCATTGATAAACTGATAGTACTTGAAGGTCACGTCCTCCTCAGAGTATACCTTTGAGCGGAACACATACATTACCTGATACTTTCCTTTCTCGTAGATGGTATCAAACTGTATTACAGGGTGTTCCTCAAAATAAGACTCACTGCTGTATTTATTTAATGTGCCAAACATTTTTCCAGACTTCATATGATGCCCATAGAGGATAATATTGTCACATCCCTTGATCACATCACACTGGTAATCCATAAAAATACAACCGTTGCGGTCCTCCTCCTGATTAAAATTATGATCCAGATAATATTCGTTGTTCACTGTCTGCATCACAGGGTAGTCTATTATAGTATCGTCAATTTTTACCCATCCGATTAGCTTTTGATTCTTTTGATATACTTTTTCATATTCTGGTAGGATATCCGGCACTGTAGTATCCTCTTCTGTGAGGTGTATTTTGACTTTCTTTTCCCCGGAAAGTGCGCTCTGCAAGCCTGCCTCCTTCAATGCCGCCAACTCCTCAAACTCCCTTGCACTCTTGGCGGACACCTGATAATAGGCGCCCAGATACCCGAAGCTGACAATGCACAAAAACATACAAGCCGCAATCAGAAATCTTCGTTTCTTTTCTTTTTTTCTGAGTACTGCTATAATCTGCTCCTGCATATCCCTGTCAAAATCCTCAAGTCTTGTCGTATTTTCAGACCGCTGCTGTCTCTTGGAAGGCTTTACCAGACCTTCTAATTTCTGGATTTGCTGTTTTCTTTTCTCCTTGCGGGCGTTCTTTTCTTCTGCTGCGATCTCCTCTTCCCGCTTCATTCTCTGGTATAATTCATAAATATTATCGTCAAATCTCCTGCCGACAATCGTCTCAAATGTATATTGCCCTTTTTTCAACTCCAAGTACAGCGTTTCTATATCTTTTGGATTATCCAATTTCAGATTGCCGGTAATGGAATCTATGAGTTCCTTGTCCCTTAGAGCCGCTTGATATTCCTCTGCGTTCCGAAAGCGCCTGCCCTCAACAGTCCATTCTAATTCCGCCATCTTATCTTCCTTTCTGAATCGTATTATGTCTATGTATCGGTTTACATATATACTATTATTTTACTATATTTTCAGTTAATTTCAAGTCTTTTTCCGATTTTTATCACAAAATATTAGAAACAGCATGAATTTTATATGCTGTTTCTAATATTTATACAATTTATGGAATTATTTTACAGTGATTGTCATTGTCACTGCCGCCGGTTTTGATTCTGGGTCTGCGTCTCTAAATGTTACCAGACACTTTACTTTATACTGTCCTTTCTTAATGCGGAGTCGGTCTCCCGCCAGATTAAAGCTCACAGTACCATTTTTGGTGACATTATTTACCAGCAAAAAGCTATCCGCATTGGTCTTGCTGCCAGAGTCAATCCTGATTCCTGTGATCTTCTCCATGTCAATCTCGCTGTTCTTTAACTGTAGCGAGGTCGTGTATTTATTGCTGTTACTTCTGTACAGATTGCATTTTGCGGGTGCAAACGTAATCTTTGGCAGTTTATTGACAGGCTTAATCTTCACTACTGAATCAATCGTCAGCTTATTTTTTAATCGAAACTGAAGGTTTACGGGATAAGTATCCTTCACTGACATACTCTTTCCCCCGATGGCCTTTACCTCCACCTTGTTGTCTGCATTGAGTGCCGCTGTAAAATACTGCGCATTTTCTCCAACCACACGCACGCTCTCCACAGTGGAATCTACCCCTGAAACCTTTGGTGTGTACACTACTGACGTATTATCTCTGTCGATCAGATTAATCTTGCCCTTTGGCGATGCCAGTTTGACTTTGACACTGCCTACTTCTGTGAGCTTGACCGTGAGTACCGATTTCTTTATCGTATATCTCTGGTCAGCCACTATCACGACTGCCCTGATCTCTAACTTGTAAGTTCCCGGCTTCACTGCGCCGCGCTTTCCTTCGTTTAATCCCAGTTCAACCGCCTTAATACCTTGCGCACTTGGAACATCATCATAATGGAGATATCCGTAATCCTCCTTTAACTTCGTAGCTGTCCCCGAAAATTGCAGTTCATGAATTCGAATATCACTGCTATTTACCGATATAGGAATTTCGATTTTTCCATTGGTGGTAATGTTGATCGCCATATTCAATGTCGCCTGCTTTTGCCCCAGTATTAACGACAGCTTCTCAGGAGATGTAATATAAGTAATCTTTCCTTTTGCATTGACAGGCTGTGTCCATTCGGGACTGTCCAGCTTTGCGGTGTAGGACACGCTCTTTGTGCCAAGATATCCCAGTGTGATATTGTCATTTCTGCTGTTCAGTGTTGCGCCAATCCCGCTGTTAGTCGGCTTGATAATCTCGAATTTCATCGCACTGTCGAGCGGAAGCTGCTCTTTTGTCTTGGTGTTTATGACATTGACGTCGCCGGTTGTAACTCCCGGGCAAATTACCATTCCTGTCATAGACAGCGATGGCTTCTTGTTCTCCGTCGCAATCTTAAACTGCATATTCTGCGGTTCCCTGTAATCCGCAAACCGTATCTCAAGCTGTACATTCAGACTTGGCGATTTTGATGAGAACTGGCTGATTGTACTGTTGTCCAAGCCTTTTGCCTCGAAGCGGATTGTGTTGCTGCTGCGGTCATACCTGCCTTCAAAGCCGACACCTTCTGCCCCTGTAATTTTCATGGTATCAATCTCGTATTCGCTCGAGACGGCATAGACAGCCGCCGCGTCTTTATAAAACAGATTCGCCTTATTTTGTACCTTCAATGTCACTGTCGGCTTCGTGACCTCTGTCGTCACCTTCAATGAATAAGGATATTTCCCCCTCGGTGTGACCACTTCAAGTTTACAATTTGTCACCGTTTTCTTGGTCGCCGCCAGCAGCGGTGCATTATCCTTCAAGCGCAGTGTCGCAATGCCCTCTACAGGTTTTTCTACAGTAAAGTTCAGTGAATTTGCCTCGCCCTCAATCACGTTTACATTCGTAATATTGTTGCCATTTTGTTCTTGCAGGACAAAGTCCGTACCGCTGATGCGGTATTTGTTGACTGTTACGCTTGCTGACTCAAGCACTGGCGCATAGTCCATAATATTCACTGTCAGCGTCCCCATGCACTGCCCTTGGTCGTCTGCGGTGGCTGTAATATCTACTGTACCTTCTTTTTTGACGGTAAGAATCACTGCGCCTTCCTCATTGACTCCGACCGTTGCGATATTCTTGTCACTCGTCTGCCAGTTAAACTTGATATTCTTTGCGGGTTTTCCGTTGATTGTCGCGATTGCCTCCAACTCAACAGAATATTTATTCTTTGCATCTCTGACGTCCCTTTGGTCAATACCCATAAAGTCGTCGCTTTCCTTGTATTCAAAGTTCTGTCCGCCCGCCCTTATAGGTTTTACCTTGACATTATTTACACAGTCTGTCACAGGAACTTCAATCTTGAAATCTTGTGAAAACAGATCAATATTTGAGCTGGTTCCACCGTCAATTGCCAGTGTCAGCGTAAAATCAACGATTCCGCCCTTTGTATTTTCCGCCGCTGCAATGGTCATCTTGCCCCACTCAAGCTTTTCCACCGACGCCAGATTGCTCTCGGAGGTCTTGACACAGTTCTGTGTAAGCCTGCTTCGAAACTTTGGCGTATTGATGTCTGCACCGCTATACAGATAAGTAATCTTATAGTCCTCTTTCTGTCCCCGGTTAATCAGCTTCTTCCCTGTCACCTCCACACCAGTGATGTGCGCAACTGCCACCGGCAGTCTCGCTTTAAACGGCTGGTATCCCTCCTCTGTATAGGTCGCCCAGCAATACTGCAATTCATCATTTACCGAGAGACTCTGGTCGCCGTCATCCCACTCCCAGCCCTTCGGCAGTTCACAGTAGGACAATGCGCGGTCCACATTATCAATATAGCTGACAATCCCGACCTCTTTAATCTTGATCTCCTTCTTATCATACAATGGCAGTATATCTGTGATGGTAATGGTCACTGCCACAGCATATGTCGTTCCCTGCAAAACCGCCCTCAGCACCGCAGTACCTGCTTTCAAAGCGGTGACTCTTGCAGTGGTGTTTGTAAGTTTTCTCACAATCAGCACACTAGGGTCTGACGAGGTAAAATTCACAATCTGCGAGGAATCCTCCGCTGACATTGGAAGAATAAACGCCTCCGCCTCAAAGGAATCGCCAACCTTCATTCCCCGGTCTGCGGTATTGAGTGAAATTCCTGACGCATACCGTGTCACCGTGACAAAAAGGCTCTTTGTCACGCCGTCTGCAATCACTGTAATATTAGCCGTTCCGGTCTCTTTTGCAACCACCAGTTTTTTATTGGGATCTACCGTCTCTACTCCGGTCGCCTCATCAACCTCTACATAATCCTCCAGCGCCACAACCTCGTCGTCTGACACCTCAAATACAGGCTTCTGTTTATTTCCCGAAACCGTAATCACAGCAGATTTCCCACTCTCTGTGCCATCGACAAACAGAACCTCACTTGATATCTTTACATCGAAATCATTGACGATCTCCTCACTTTTGTAGCCGATATTGACTCTTGCATAAGACCTTCCCCAGTTGTCGCCATCATCTGACAACGTCATATCATACAGGCGGTCCTTATTTGCAAGACTGTCATAAAATGCCTTGGTAAAATAGTAGTAATTCCCCTCTACCGTCGAAGGAATCGTCAATTTGGTGATCACCTCTGTCGAATCCGTCGCATAGATTGTCAGCGTTGCAGGCAGCGCCAGATTCTGAATATTCAGACCGATCACCCTGTTATTTGAAATCACTGGCAGTCCTTTGTTAGAGGTAATGGAGATTTTTTCTCCCTTCTTCTCATCATCGTAATATTTTTCACTTAGATCTGCCATCTTGACAGGCAAACCGTACTCTTTATGCGTAATCAGCACATAATAATCCTTAAATGCACTGGTTCTGCTCAAGCCTGTAATATTCATAAACAAGCTGTCTTTATACCGCTCTGTCACGACTGCACTCGTCTCTACTGGATTGTTGTCATTGATTCTTGTAAGTTTAATCTCAAAATCATCAGTCTCTGTACAGTTTGGTGTCTTGATATATGCCTGAATCGTATTGTCATCTATCCACGAGAGTGAATAGGTATCAAGAACAAACTGATCATACTCCGCGGCTATGACATTAAATGTATAAGACGCGTATGCACCGCCGTTTTTTGTGAGCCGCACTGTATGACTCCCCACTGACAACTTCTGTGTGGGAATCCATACCTGAATACGCGTTCCCTTTCCTCCGTCCTCGCGCAGCCACTCGCTTGCATAGACTGCCACTTCGCCGCTGTACCCAGTGATCGTTGCTTTTATATCATCACTTTTAATTCCTGACTCCGTCGTACAATAATAAAAATCATGCCAGTCGGTATTCTGTGAAATTACTTGGGCAGCTTCCCAGTGGTCTGTACTCGGTGCCCCCTGACTCATCAAAAATTCCTTATAATATTTTTGGCCGTTTGCTGTAAGCTCTACGCAATATCTTTCGCCCCTTGTTAATTCCTTCTCTGGCGTGAGATATGCCAAACTCTCCGTCAACGCTTTTGATGTAACACCACTTACCTCTTTATGATTCGTATCCACAATTTTAAAGCTTACTGAATTTCCGTTTAAATCTGTCGTAACGCCGACCTCCACAGCGCCCACAGCACCCACAGCGCCATTGTACTCAGCATAATAGATTCCGCTCTCAAGCTTCGCTTTAAATTCCGTCTGCGTAAAACTAATACTGCCACTTCCGGGCGTCTTGACCAGTTTTATCTCAATTTCTTTTCCTACAGTACTCCATCCTTTTTCCTTTTTGAATTTGACAATGTATCCAGACTGTACTGTCTTATAGTCAACTCTTGTGGTAGACAATGGTGACTTCGTCTCCACATCCTCAAAGTCAAACCGCACTTGGGCGGGACTAAAGCCTGAACCCTGAATATACAGATACAGCAGATCGCTTGTATTGTCATAGTCTGTTCCCAGCACACACTTGGTCACAACGGCTCTCGAAGATACCTCGACAACATTTGGAATCATTCGCTCTGTACCGTCGTTGTTCGTCAGACGAATGTCATAATTTCCTACTTCCAGCGCATTTTTCTCCGTGGTAAGAACCCATGTGGTTTTGTTTAAAATATTTTCGGAATATTCATATCCATCCCCGATGCCTGTATAACGCGGGTCCTCGTTCTGTGCGACGGGTCCACTGCTATCTTCTGAGCGAGCAACAATATCGCCGTTTGAAGCCGTTATTTTAACGGACTTAATATCATTTTTTACATTAAAAAATGCAACCTCTATGGTATCATCTGACGAGGACAGAAAGTACCGCTCTGCCTCTGTAAATACATTGTCTACTTTTTCAATCTCAAATTCAATATGTCTGACTACCAAATACGTATCTACTTTAGAACTGTTTGGATTGACATCCTTGAATTTGACACTCAGTTTATGTATCCCCTCCGAAAGCTTTTTATCTTCCAGTGAAATCCTGTAATAACCATTATCTAATACTGTATAGTCCACTTGCTTATCGGGGTCCGACGCACCATCAGCAACCTCTCCCTCATCAATATACATCTCAATGCTGATATCTTTAGAATCTTTCGCAGGAATCTCACACCCTTCCATTTTCAGGAAAATCTCTTGTACTGTGTCATAAAAATAATATTTTTTCTCTGTGACTACAGATAAAAGCTTATTGTAATCTGGCCGGTTCATCACCTCAGGCGGATCCGATGCCGGGTCAGATGGTGACTCTATAGAACTATCGGTCGTTGCCTCAAATTCCATCACTTCCTCATCGGTCTGTGTCCACTCAGTCTCCTCTGCTTCCTCTGAGATCTCCGCAGATTCCGCATCACTTGATTCCTCTGGTGTCTCCGCAGTTTCCGTGACACTTGGTTCCTCCGGTGCCTCAACGGTTTCTGTAGCACTTGATTCCTCCGATGTCTCAACAGTTCCCGAAGCAGTCTCTGTCTCCTCTGGTTGAACTGGTGTACGAGACATTTCTGATTCCTCAACTGTCTCCGGCGATGTCTGCACAGTGTCCGTATCCGCATCTCCTTCTGATGCAGCTACAGTGTCTGTAACCGTTGCATTTTCAGATGTGTTTGTGCTCTCCGCATCACTTGGCCCTCCAGCAGCTTCCAGCGTGCCTGTTCCTTGCTCTGAAACCTCCGATGACGCCAAGACCGCCATTTCAGCCTGCGTTTCCTCCTCTGTGGTATACTGCTCTCCATTGTCATAATACTGCACTGTCTCCTCAGCTTCAGTTGCCACTGCTTCCATTGGTATACTCTGAAATACCATTGCAGCACATAAAATCCCTGCCAGCAGTTTCCGCTTTAACTTAGTTGACCTCATATTCGAAATCCCCCTTATCCATTTGTGTTCAACGCCTCCACAAGCATGTGGTGCATAGAGAAACACCTGTCTACATAATAGTATAGAAGTACATTATATATTATTATAGTATATTTTTCGAAAATACACAACGAATTATCTGAAAAATTTATGATTTCGTTTTTCCAAATTTCATTTTTTAGGAACACTTTCTTCCCCCCGTCATATAGTATAGAAAAAAGCTTCTTCGGAGGTACTCAACATGAGTGAATTATCAGCAAGCCATTGCGGATGCAATCAGACAAATAACGTTTCGGAGTGTGGCTGCGGCTGTGGCAACAACAGCGGATGCGGCAGTTGGATTTGGATTCTCCTGCTCCTGTGCTGCTGTGGCGGCGGAAACAGCTTTGGCAACTTCGGTATGTCAAATGGCTGCGGCTGTGGCTGCGACAACGGCTGTGGCAACAACGGCGGCGGATGCGGCAGCTGGATCTGGATTCTCCTGCTTCTGTGCTGCTGTGGCGGCAACAACGGCGGCGGATGCGGATGCTGCTAATGTTCTAACCTGTGGGGGTCCGTTTAGGCGGGCCCTCAATCACTGCCATATGGCATAATGTATCGTTCTTTTTCATATACATGATTAGATGGTCGGGAATGAATGGAGGTTTTTTATGGACGACAACGATTATGTGATGGCATTCGACCATTTTTATACCACGAATCACATCCAGATCTTAAAGTCCCTTCTGCCTTTTATGGACAACGACAACTTCCGTATGCTGCCTGTCTTGATCAAATATATGGAATTAAAATATACGCTGTCTATGATTGGCAAGGAACCTGCTGGACTGTCAGGCGGTATCCATGCCAGCAGCATTGATACGGATTTAAAAACCGCTGCGGACCCCGCAGACAATCTTGAAAAAATATACAAGGCTGTCCACAGGTATCTCGCGCCAAGCGAGGAAAAGGGCTTTAACCAGATCCTATCCGCCATGAAAACAATGAAAAACATGCGTGAAATGCAGCAGATGATGGAGCTTTTCCAGAGTCTGAATCCCGATCTGGGCGGCGGCATGGACATCAGTTCCATGATGGACGCCATGAATCCGGGAAGCGAAAACGCAGGCGGCATCAACATCAACGAGATCATGGAAATGATGAAACTATTTGGAGGCAATGACAATGGAAAACAATAATGAATGGATGAATGACCCTGAACTAAAAAACATTGACAGGGCAAAACTTGATTTTCTCAATCAAATGTTTGTGCAGAGCACCACAATCAACAGCAGCGGAAGTCAGGCTGAACGGCAGAAAAAAATGATGGCATTCCTGCTCTCTCTGGGCAAGCTGAGCAAGGAAAACAATATTTCTTTTCAAAATCAAGAGGTTGAGCTGATTTTCTCTGTCCTGAAAAAATACTCAACCTCTGATGATATTGCTAAGATGCAGAAAATTTCTTCTTTTTTCCGTTCCCAGTAAGGATTAAAAGCACGCCTACTGAAAACATAGCACACACGATCAGCATACGATATTGTAAAGGGTCTCCTGTCTTTGGCGTGGAGTCCTTTATATGTTGTGTCCCTTTCGGCGCACTTGCAGAAGTAACGTTTGGCTTCTTTGTTGTTGTCTTTGTCACGGTGGACGAGCCAGATGAACTCTGCCGCACAGGTGTTGTCTTATTCTGGGTGACTGCGGCGGACTGCGATGTTGTCACAGGCTGCGATGCAGAGGCAGAAGGCGCTGTCGGCTGTGATGCAGACGGTGTTCCCACTGTGGGCTGTACTACAGCAGCAGATGGCGATACTGTGGGCTGTGTCCCCGCAGAGGACTGTCCTCCCGCGGCGGGTGTTGTTCCCGTCCCGCTGGCGCCAAGTGCGATCGTCCCTTTGGCAGGTGTATTTGTATTGGAGGCTGTGTCTGTCTTATTTGCTGTGCCTGCATTTCCTGAGACAGCCGCCCCAAGTTTAATACTTCCAGACTCAGCAGTTGTCACAACAGAGCTTTCAGAATCCTTGGACGTGCCACTGTCCTTGTACACCAGATGCGTATACTGGTTTGCCAGCTCCTTCGCCTTGTTTTTAGCCTGTTCTGTTTTTCCTGTGATGGTAATATCCTTGGATATATTTTTCACGCCGCTAAAGGCATTTTCCCTGACTTCTGATATTTTGTCCGGCAGCGTGATTGTTGAGATACTGCCCATGCTGGCAAACGCATCTTTTGCAATAATCGTGACCGTATTTGGAATTGTGACCTCCGCCACACTTCCGCTGTATTTGTACAATACATTGTTGGCGGCGTTTGTAGTAAATCCAGATGAGGTGTAGTACCACCGTTTATATAACGTCAAATCTTCTTTGACTGTTGATTCGGAATAAACATTGGTGCATTCCTTGTCTGTATACCAATTCGAATCTGTCGAATAATTCGAGTACTTAAAGTTTGCAGATGAGCTGCTCTTGGGATACTCTGACGAGGAGATTCCCTTTCCGACTGCAATCTTTTTGGTCAGGCTTGCCGCATCTGTATATGTTTTGCCGTCATAGGTTCCCGTATATCCGCCCCCATTCATGTGGAACACGACGGTATTGCTCTTTTCCTCAAAGTGTGCATAGAGTGTGAGATCTTCTGTCACGGGTTTTCCCCATGCCTTGAAGGCTGATTTGGTATCGTCCTTGCTTGTGTACCAGCCCTTGAAGGTCTTATTTTTCATAGAAGGCTTCTTGGACGGCTTCTCAAGCTTCTCATCTTCATACAGCTTTTGCTTCTCTGGAATATTGGCTGCCTTTTCATTTCCCTCTGTCGTGCTGTAGGTCACTGTAAAATATGCCCTTTCCGACTGCTCCCACTTTGCATAGATTGTTGTATCCTGCTCTATGATCTCATTGGCAAAATCCCATTCTTTTGTGCAGGCGTTGTCCTTGTACCAGCCCTTAAAAGTATATATAGTCTCCTTTTTTTCGTCCTCCTTTGTGAGTGTGAAGTCGTCTTTTCTCAAAATTCGCGGCTGGCTGCCATCTACAGACACCAGTTCGGAGACTGTGCGCCCGCTTTGTACCTGCCGTTTCTCCCCCGCGACGCCCGAAATGCCTGTGTCGAAAGAGACTGTATACTTCTGGTCTGGCTCTATGACAATGACAGAAGAGGATTCTGGTTCTGAACTTTCTTCTGGCTTGCTCTCCGATTCACTCTCTGACTCGCTCTCTGCCGGCTTACTCTCCGTGGGTTTGCTCTCCGACTCACTCTCGGTCGGCTTGCTCTCCGACGCACTTTCTTCTGGTTTATTCTCAGAACTACTCTCCGTGGGGTTGTTCTCTGTAGCTTTGCTCTCCAGTGTATTTATTTCTTCTGTATTTTTTTCTTCCGATTTATTTTCTTCTGGCTGGCTGGCTTCCAATCCGCTTTCGGGTTTATCCGCTGTATTTCCTGCGCCCTCTTTAACTTCGGGCGCTTCCTCTGGCACATTCTCTTTTGAAGTATCTTCCTTTAAAATATCTTCTTTTGGCATATCACTCAGATTCTGGATACCTGCGATCTGCTCTGTCTTTTCAGCATCGAGATACTCGCTGTAGACAAGCTGTTCATATTCCTCCGCAAGCTGTTTTCCATAGGTCTTAGAAGCTTCGGTTCCAGCATCATAAATATAAATGATACTGCCATCTTTCACGCCGCTGAATGCATTCTTTTCGACCGTCTGAATCCCCGCCGGAAGTGTGACTGCCCTCACCTCATCGAGCTGATCAAATGCCCCTGCTGCAATTGTCGAAACCGTCTGAGGTATCACCACATTTTTATCGCCACCATCATACTGATACAAAATTGCGCCGTCTGGACTAATATGAAATCCCTTGTCCGCCAAGGTTGTTCCGTCCGATGTAATATTGTACCACTTCTTATATAAAGTTGTGCTCTTTGTCACCTGACTGTCTGTATTATATTTGTTTAGACATTCCTGATCTGTATACCATGTATCCGGCTCTGTCTTGTAGCCCGCATAAGATGCAAGTTTATCATCTGGAAAACTGTCGATGGGCTTCCCGTCATCAATAACAAGAACGGGCGTTTTTTCCTGAAAGCTGTATCCATTGTAGGTTCCGCGAAAAGTTCCCCCATTCATACTGAAGGTTACGACATGCGCAGAGGTGTCATCGACCTGCATGTCTGCCTCTGTCATTTCCCGCACAATCTCCGCCTGCGCTTCCGGCATAGGCACCTGCGAAATAACGATTGCCAAAATCATGAAACTTACCCCTAAAATGTTTTTTAATCTCCGATACATATAAATCCCCTCTTATCTTTATATATTTTCTCAATGTATTTTATTTCAATATCATTTGTCTAAATCCTTATACTATATCACGATACTTTTTTCGCGACCAGCACAAAACGTCCGTCCTCCTTATAATTATCACAGGTGGACAATATCAGGCAAGTATCGCCATATACGAATGTCTCCTCCGTCGTATAGATGGCATTGCTCAGCACATTTTCCTGAAATGCCTTGAAGTTCTCCTCTGTGCTAAGATCAATCGCGTCATAGTATCGAAAAACATCTTCATCTTCATATGCCACACCGCTCAGCATCGCCGCCACTACCCGATATTCGCTCTCCTCATATAAGGTGTCGAAACGAATTGTCATATGCTCATCACAGAATGATTTCTCTTTATAGTTCTTGAGTGTGCCAAACATAACGCCCGTTCTCATATTATGGCCATATATGATAAAATTCTGTGGCACATCTGCTGTACGAAAGTCAATGTTATTCCGATAATCCAGTATTAACAGACCGTTCTTATCATGCTGCTGCTCAAAATTCTTGTCAAGATAATAGTTGTTATCTCCGTCTCTTGTCATGACGGGATAGTCGATTTTGGTGCCCGGTATCCTAAGCCACCCTGCAAAATCTTGATTCTCCTCATATAATTGCGTAAATTTGGGAAGAATCGCTGCCGTTATACCGTCTTGTTCCTCAGGCAGTATCGTTTCCTGCTCTGCTGTCTGGTATCCTTCCTCCTGTATCCCTGTTTTTGTTTGATTGTTATGTGATGTAGCTGGCTGCCCGCTGCTTGCCTCAAGAATTTTTTCCTGCAACTTCTTTGTCTGATAATTCGTCCTGAGATCCATCAATAAATTCCAGTTGATACATACAATACAAGATATGAGCACGACTGCCGAAACAATACACGCAATCTTACGATTAATAGATAACAATTGTTTTCTATTTTGCTTCTTTTGCCGTTTTCGCTGAATCGCCCTGTCAATCTGTTGTCGCTGCGCATCTGTTGTATTTTCATACAGACTTGCTAAAAAGCTCTCGCCGGTTTCACTTTGGAAACATATGTTATCCTTCTGAATTTTATAGTAGATTTCCTGCGCTTGATGCATGGTCATCTTTTTCTTGCCGGACATGCCATGTGTCAATTGGCTGATCAACTGCAAATCATGTTCTACTGCCTTTGGGTCGTAGCCAGTGCTGTAGCTGTTATACTCTTTCCTGTAGGTCCCCATTGTTCACACCTATTGTATACTTTTTATGTAACCTTAAACATAACTAATATATCACAAAAAAAAGAAATTGTATAGACAATTTCTTAAATTTATTTTGTAAATTTATTATTTTTGTACATCATTGACTGTCTGTGCGTATCTGAGCAGAAAACTGCTCTACTCACCTAAGTGCCACGCGCCTTACACTGCTTTCGTGTGCACTTCCTCTGCATGAGGCTGTACATAATAAAGGCAGTTCTAATGAACTGCCTAAAATAATAATGGTATTTCCAAAAATAATATTATAAATATAATATAATAATAATATATCACTTAATAGCTATAATGATAACACAATCATAAATTATTGTCAAGACTTTACGGTTTTAACCAATTGCTATCTGGTCTGGCTATTAATCGAGCATTATTATATGCCATATCTAATGTCAAACAAGTATGTCCAAGATATTGATTTCCCATATCATTTTTACTGACAACCAATGCCAGATCTGGTACATTATCGTTAATCAAGCAAATAGGAATTAACAATTGAATTTTTCCTTTATAATATTGAGGAACAGCCGTCTTATAATTTGCATTTATCATTTGTTTTGCTCTTTTAATAGCACCGTCAAACAACATAATTTTATTTGAACTCTCCCGAATACTCTCGGGTATTCGCAAAAAATTATCTGGATCATTAAAAATATGCGGATATTGAGGAATAATTTCACAATTTGTATCAAAGACTAATTCTGATGGATTTAAAAAGTAATTTGCTCTTTCTGGCTGTTCTGTCACACCCATATTCGAAGTTTGATAAGAAGTATAAAATCCATCCAAAAACCATTTCTGTTTATCTGCATTTTGATTTTTTGTGAAATATGCAAAGATTTCCTGATAAAAATTTGTATACAATCCTGTATTAAACAAACAATATGATTCTTTTTCTATTATTTTATTTTCTTCATATACTTTCTCTAATGTATGATCAATATAATTCTTTAGAATAACATTGTCAGAGTTAGCGCCAAAACTCCATTTCTCTGGACATAAACCACTTAATACATTAATTTTTTTATCATAATCATAGCAAAACGCAAACTGAAATAATTTCATTCTCTCAATCTCCTACAAAATATTTTAAATCATTATATCAATTTTTATAACTCATCACAATAGAGCAAAAGCACTATTTACATTTCTTATTTCAGCCTCACCCACAACAGCTTACACAAATCTGGTGCATACGGCGCCAGCAGTATCACAAATTTACGGCAGCATTCAGCAACATCAGGATTAAAATGCGCATCTGATTCCTCATGCATCTCATGCGCTGCTTCCTCTCTGCCATGCGGCACAGCCGTCTCAACTGCATGGGAGCGGAGTTCACTAATAATATCACTTGTTTTTAATTCTTTCTGAAAAACTGTCAGAAGCGCCATCAGTGCCGCTACGATATGATGGCGGTTTGGCATGGTATTTCCACGGCAAACGCAGCTTCTGATTTTGGCGTCGGTGGTTTCTAGCGCCTTTTCAAGCCGGCGCACACTTTCAGCCGGAAATGTTTCTTCATTATAATGCCCCTTCCTGTTCCACAGATCGGCGGCAAGAAGCATTCTTCTGGTTCTGCCAAGAAATTTATAGATGCCCTCCAATGCGCCCTCCTGCCAGCTCTCGTAATACGGCGCATCATTTTCTTTTGGTGTCTGTTCAAATAACAGATATAATCTTAAACAGTCTGTACCGTAATCCATCACCAAATCATCATCAAATACGCGTGCGCCTGTCTCCTCCAGCCAGTTGCACAAATCAGTCTTTTTTAATAACATCTGTTTTTCTTGCTGTATCGTTCCTTTTGATGTCTGTGTATCGCCACACAGAGAACAGTTCTTCTCTCCTATCTGCGCGCTGTCTGACAGCGTTTCCCTGCATCGGTGTGCGCATGAAAAACTGTCGGGAAGCTCACACCCCGACAGTTTTTTGGCATTGTATTCAATCTCTCTGTGATTCATTGGCGTCAAAATATCATCGAACATATTCGCCTCCGTTGGGTGGCGCACTAGTTTTTCGCCACAATGTTTAGGATTCTGCCCTTTACATAAATTTCCTTCACAATGTTCTTGCCTGCTGTAAGCTCTGCAATGACAGGAATAACATGTGCTTTTTCTTTGACAGAAGCCTCGTCCTCATCGAGTCCGACCATCAATGTCGCCTTCACTTTGCCGTTAATCTGCACGGCAATCTCCACTGTGGACTCCACCGTCTTTGCCTCATCATACTCCGGCCACTTCTGCTGGTAAGCTCTGCCATTGCCAAAGTACATCTCCCAGAGCTCCTCCGTCATGTGCGGCGCTACCGGATTCAGCAGTAAAATCAACGTTGCATACTCATCCTTTGTGATGCTGTTTGCCTTGTAAAAATCATTGACAAGCGCCATCATTGCCGCAATCGCCGTGTTAAATTTCAGTCCCTCAAAATCATTGGAAACTTTCTTGATGGTCTGGTGAATCTTCGTCTCGATCTCAGAGCGGTAGCCGTCTCCTTCAGTCATCATGTCCTGAAGTTTCCAGACACGGTCAAGAAAACGTCTGCATCCTTTCACGCCCTCCATGCTCCATGCAGCGCTCAGATCAAACGCGCCGATAAACATTTCATACGTTCTGAGTGTGTCCGCGCCAAACTCGTCCACCACGTCATCCGGGTTCACCACATTCCCTCTTGACTTGGACATCTTTTCTCCGTTTTCACCCAGAATCATACCATGTGAGGTACGTTTTCGGTAAGGCTCGTCGCAGGGCACTAAGTTCTGGTCATAGAGGAACTTATGCCAGAATCTTGAATAGAGCAGATGAAGTGTAGTATGCTCCATACCGCCGTTGTACCAGTCTACAGGCATCCAGTACTCGAGCGCTTCCTTTGATGCAAACTCCTTGTCATTGTCAGGGTCAATATAGCGCAGGAAATACCATGAGGAACCCGCCCACTGCGGCATGGTATCTGTCTCGCGCTCAGCCTTGTCGCCGCACTTCGGACAGGTTGTCTCCACCCAGTCGCGCATTGCCGCAAGCGGTGACTCCCCTGTATCGGTAGGCATATAGCTCTCCACCTCTGGAAGCCGCAGCGGCAACTCACGCTCGTCAAGCGGGACATATCCGCAGCAAGGACACTTCACAATAGGAATCGGCTCACCCCAGTAACGCTGGCGGGAAAATACCCAGTCACGAAGCTTGAAATTAACCTTTCTATGCCCGATTCCTTTTTCCTCCAGCCACTTTGTAACTGCTTCCTTGGCGTCCTTTACTTCCATTCCATTCAAAAAATCAGAGTTGCAGAGTTTTCCTGTCGCAACATCTGTAAATGCCTCATTCTGGACATCACCGCCCGCAACGACCTCTATGATCGGAAGCCCAAATTTCTTTGCAAAATCCCAGTCCCTTGTATCGTGTGCCGGAACTGCCATGATTGCGCCTGTTCCGTACGACATCAGTACATAGTCTGAGACCCACACAGGAATTTCCTTGTTGTTGACAGGGTTGATCGCTGAGATACCGTTGATACACACACCCGTCTTATCCTTCGCAAGCTCTGTGCGCTCGAAGTCAGATTTCTTGGAAGCCTGCTCACGGTAAGCTGCGATCTCGTCATAATTTCCGATTTCCGCCTTATACTTCTCGATCAGAGGATGTTCCGGCGAGATGACCATGTACGTCGCGCCAAACAATGTATCTGGTCTTGTCGTATAGATTAACAGGGTCTCGTCCTTGTCCTTAATCCTGAACTCCACCTCCGCGCCTTCGGAACGCCCAATCCAGTTTTTCTGGGAAACCTTGACCTTCTCAATATAATCCACATGGTCAAGCCCTTCAATTAACTTGTCGGCATAATCCGTAATTTTGAGCATCCACTGGGACTGCATCTTTCGGATGACCTCGGAACCACAGCGCTCGCACACGCCGTTTACAACCTCCTCGTTGGCAAGACCAACCTTGCATGAGGTACAGAAGTTAATCGGCATCTCGCTCTTGTAGGCAAGCCCTTTCTTGAAAAGCTGTAAGAAAATCCACTGAGTCCACTTATAATAATTTTCATCGGTGGTATTCACTTCTTTTGTCCAGTCAAACGAATAGCCGAGCGCCTTTAACTGGTTCTTGAAATGTTCCACGTTATTCTTTGTCACAATCTTTGGATGAATCTTGTTCTTGATCGCATAGTTTTCAGTCGGGAGTCCAAACGCGTCCCACCCCATCGGAAACAGTACATTGTAGCCCTGCATTCTGCGCTTTCTTGACACGATATCCATCGCCGTGTATGGTCTGGGATGCCCTACGTGAAGCCCCTGCCCTGACGGATACGGAAACTCTACCAGCGCATAGTACTTTGGCTTTGTCTTATCCACGCCAACTTTGAAGGCTTCCTCCTTGTCCCATATATCCTGCCATTTTTTCTCAATGTCCTTTGGAGAATACTCTTTGCTCATCTCTCTTTACTCCTTCTTGACACCCTTCCATCGCAAAGGGCGCTTAATTTTCTTATATTTTCGATGCGATATACTCATGTGTTATTGTATCGCAATCGTTTTTAGATTGCAAGTTTATTTTGTTCTTATTATCAATCTATAGCACCGAACAGTTATTTTCCTGTCTTCATTTCCAGCGCCTTGATAATCAGATCTGCACACTGCGTCTTGGTAAAGGTACCAGAATCGAGCGAGAGGGTATAGTTCTCGACTTTTCCCCACTCTTGCTGTGTAAAGTACCGGTGATATGTGGCTCTTGAGCGGTCTTTTTGCTCGAGTTCCTTTTGGATGCGCTCTGCTTGGTCTGTCACGCCCTCATGGCGCTGCACCCGCTTCACACGATGGTCCATGCCCGCGTGGATAAACACGTGGAATGCATCATCGCGCGCTCTGAGTATATAGTCCGCGCCGCGCCCGACGATCACGCAGTTTCCTTTCTCGGCAATGCTCTTGATCACTTTTTCCTGAGCCTCCCTGATCTCCTCATAGGGAACCTCGGCTTTCCTGTAGTGCGGCACGAAACCGCTCTTCATGTCAATATAGTCCTGATCGGACATCAATTCGCCGTTCTCCAAAATGAGCTTCTCATCAATCCCCATCGTGCCTGCCACAGACGCCACGATCTCTTTGTCATAAAATTCATATCCGAGCTTCTCCGCCAAAAGCCTGCCGACTGTATGCCCGCCGCTTCCTGTCTGCCGACTGATTGTGATAATCATACTTACCGCCTCCTGTTCTATTGTATCAAATGTGCCTTGTTTTCGCTGTTTTCTATAGACTCCGCTGTAAATATTTTACCCCATATAGAAACAGATGTCTATCACTTTGTCCCGCCAGCCTTAAAATTATAGACTGGCTTGATAACCTTTTCAACCGTCACAGTCTCCCCAATTACGTCCAGCAAATCCTCAATCCTGCGATACGCAAACGGTGATTCATCTAAGGTATCTTTGTTGATACAAATGGAATAAATGCCTTCCATCGCCTTTTTAAATTCAGAGACAGTATAGTGTTCCTTTACCTCTGAGCGCCTGTATACCCGCCCAGAACCATGCGGCGCGGATTCGTTCCAATCCGCATTTCCAAGCCCAGTTCCCAAGATGATTCCGTCGCGCATATTCATTGGAATAATAACCTGCTCCCCCGCCCTCGCACTGATTGCACCTTTTCGAAGAAGCGGTGTCTCACCTGAAAAATCAATGTAATTGTGAATGCAGGTATAGCTGTCAAGCACTTTCCATTTCATGCCGCGCACAATCTCGTCAACCATTGCCTCTCTGTTGAGCCGCGCAAACTCCTGTACAATCTCCAAGTCATGCAGGTAACTTTCAAGCAATTCCCCATCCAGACAAGTCAAATCATACGGCGCGTGTCCCTGCTTTTTCATCTGTGATGCTTTTTGTCCTTCTTTCAGATAATACTCTGTCACTTCCATTCCAAGATGGCGGCTGCCGGAATGAATCACGAGATAGAGTGCCCCTTCTTCGTCCTTGTCTACTTCAATGAAATGATTGCCGCCGCCAAGTGTTCCGATGCTGCGCTCTGCCTTTGCCTCCTCGACTGCCTTGTAGCAGCGCAGCCTGCGAAGTGATGCCTTGTCACTCAGCTTGTGGCATGTCTTTCTGACTGCGCCGCCGACGGGAACATTGTCGCGAATCACCGTGTCCAGCTTCTGACACTCGAGATGTTTTGCTTTCACTTTGGCGAGGGTCATACCGCAGCCGATATCCACGCCAACCAGATTTGGCATCAAAAAATCCCCTACTGTCATGGTCAGCCCGATGGTTCCCACCTTGCCGGGATGGACATCTGGCATCACCCGAATTTTGCTGCCTGCGGCGCTTGGATGGTCACAAATCATTTGAAGCTGCTTGCGTGCATACTCATCCATTGCGTACTGTTCATTTTCTGTTGTGTAAACGACTGCATTTGTGTATTTTCCATATATTGTAATCATAAAATCTCTTTTCCCTTCTATTTTTGATTTCTATACTAAATTGTTGGCAGGCAGAAAAAAAACACCTCCGATCAAGGTGTTTTTTCCAAAAAAGCTCGAGATTTCGTACAAATACAAATCAATACAAAAATACTCTTTCAAAACTGCGCAAACCTGCACCAGTTTCTTTGAACGCTCCAAGGAGAATGACACCCTGCCTGTCACTTATGAATTTCTGTAGGTTTTCTGTTAAGTGCTGCATGTTGTCCTCCTTATCGAGCTTGTTGTCAACAGTTACACGTCACAGTTTCGCTTTTGGCTTCCTGTTCCGTTTTTACAGAGTTCGTGCTCTCTGTCTGATCAAAATAATTTACCAGCAATGTCCATGATGTCCGCTTCTGTGATGTCTGCTTCCGTGGCAGCCGTAATAGTAATTGGAATCATATGTAACGGCTGGCGCAGTGTATGTCACTGTGGGTGCAGGCGCTGCATAGGTGACAGCCGCTGTACTCGGCACTGCTGCCGTGCCTGCGGCACCGTCCAATGTCTCTGCCGGAACTGGCTTTCCATGATCATGACAGTGGTCACAGATTCCATCCTCGTCAGCATCTACAAAAAAATCGCAGATTCCATCTGTGTTTGTATCTGTATAGCAGTGAAAATCACAAATACCATCGCCGTTCTCATCTACAAAATAATGGTTTCCACAGATTCCGTCACCATCTATATCCATAAAGCATTCCCCAAGGTTGCATCCTCCGATATGACAGGTCACGACCTCCTCTGCGGCATGAGCGGAAAGCGCCGGAGCAAACACTACTGCACAGGCAAGTCCCATAGCCAACAATTTCTTCATATCCATATACCTCCTAAAAATTAGAAAATCCCCTGCTTTTCTCTACCATAGCACATTTGATGGGCTTTTTCAAGCGATAACCGCAGTTTCTTACAGATTCTTTTTATGTATGGGAAATAATACGAACCTCCCCCTTGGCGTTTTCATCATCCATAATGATCTCTCCGGCTTCGGGTACGACAATCGTCCCAGACAGCGGATTCTTAATGCTGAGAACAGGCGTCGTAATTCTTGCCTCCACCTCAGATTTTTCAAAGCAGAGGTCCGTCTCAATCATCTCGCAGTCAATCAATTTCAGATTTTTGCAGTAGCACAGCGGCTGTGTGCCGATGATCTTGCAGTTTTCAAAGGTAAGCCCGTTTGCGTACCATGCAAGGTACTCTCCTTTCACGACACTGTTTCGCACCACGACATTCTCGCCGTGCCAGAACGCGTCCTTCGTATCAAAATTACAGTTCTCAAACACTGCATTTTTGATGTACTGGAACGAATATTTTCCTTTCAGAGACACATTCTTGAACACCATATCCTCCGAGCGCATCATAAAATATTCGCTCTCCGCCACGGAATCTGTCATTTCAATATTTCTCACAGACCAGCCAAACTCCGGTGATGCAATATCACAGCCGCGAATCACCACATCACTGCATTCCCGAAATGCCTTGATTCCATGCATTTTCGTGCCTGTCACCGCTACATGGTCTGAATACCAGAGTGCGGCGCGACATAGCGCTGTCATCTCTGAGTCGTGTATCGCCAATTCATGCACATGCCAGAACGGATAGCGCAGGTTAAAAAAACATCTGTTTACCTGTACGTCCGACGCTTCCTTTACCGCACTTTCCCCGTCCGCCGGACCGTCGAAAGTACAGTCATTTATGATGATGCCCTTGCTTCCATATAGCGCTCTTTCCTCGTCCAAAGTCTGTTTTTCAACTACTGTCATTTGATTTCATCTCCATTTTCAAAAATAGGTATGTTTAAAATATTTTTCAAACACACTCTAGTATAGACTCTTTGTCAAAAAATGGCAAATTAAATGTATATAAACAGAAAATATCAAAAGAATCCCAAAAATACGCCAAAAATATTTACGAACGAATATTTGCGGATAAAAAGCTGACAACGGAGAACCCTTGTGTTATGATATGATATAGATTCTTCAAGAAAATATATTTAGGAGGTACATAACATGGCAATTAAATACAACTTGTCACTTCATGAACTAATGGATTTTTTGTACGGACAGGACTACGAAGGCTTTACCGAGCAGGAGATCCAAGCTGTCGAGCACAAAATTGGCGTGAAGCTGCCAACCGCTTACCGAAATTTTTTACTAAAATATGGTGAAAACACAATCTACAATGCATTTAACGATCTTTTTAATTCCTTGGAGGATATCCATACCTCCTATCAGATCATTGATGATATCTTAGCGGGTTTAGAGGAAGATTTTAAGGAATCCATAAGAACTGGAAATCAGGAGGAATATGCAGACAATCCCTATTTCACACTGTGGCAGCTCCCCAAGGAGGAGTGGCACACCATTACGCAAAACTACGTATTAATAGCGTGCGACCCCGAAGGCATAATCTACGAAGGATATCTGCTTGCGGACCTGCTTGATGGAAATCCTGATCCTCCTTTATATTTAAGCTGTGATGATGATTTCATCGAATATAAAAGGTGGTCCGACAGCACAGAACCATTTCTGACCGAAATGCTTGGCGAGTCAATATTTGATAAGTACCATCATTCTATAGATTGCTATGACCGCAAGAAACACATCCCTATAAAAGAGCTCTTTTCACATATAGATGCTGACATAGATGACAGTCAACTCAATGTAAATGGCCACATCGCTACTTGTTTCGATACGGTAAGTGAAAAAGTATACTTTTATTTTGAGTATAAAACTTTTCAGAGAGTGCTCTGCGTCTGCAAAGCGGATTTACATTAAAAATCAAACATAATACGGCAAATTTTCCAATGCAACAATTTCTCTTTTTAATACGCCGGAGGCAGAAACCGGAACAGGCTTTGGCCTATAAAAATAAATATCTTGAATGTTCCCATCAACGCCAATAATAATTTGGGGCACCATGAAAGTTAAAACTTTATCCAAATCATATAAAACAATGTCAAAAACCGTATAAAATAAAGGTTTTTGACATTGTATACACTGTTGTGAAACATAAATTTGCTAATTAGTGAACGTTATCGAAAGTTAAATTATGCCCTCAAATGTCGTACTATTCAAATCACTCGGTTCGCCCAAATATAAATTTGTTCCTAATTTTCCTCGTCATCTAAAATATCTTTGACCAATTTTTCAAGTTCTTTCCGATTTGGTAAGTATAATTCATATTTAGATACAAATAAATTACTGTCCATTCCATACGTTGCATATTCTACCAATAATTCATCCTTGTTTTTGCTTAATATAATTCCAATAGGCGGATTATCATCTGGCATATTTTCTTCTATTGCAAAATAACCCATATACATGTTCATCTGCCCAATATCTTCATGTTGAACAGAGTTTTTCTTTAAATCTATCAGAACAAAGCATTTCAAAATTCTATGATAAAATACTAAATCCACATGGTAATGAACATTATTGATTGTTAAAGGATACTGCCGCTTAACGAATGTAAACCCTTTTCCCAATTCCAATAAAAACTTTTGTAAATTGTCTATAATTTTTTGTTCCAAATCATTTTCACTATACTTTTCCTGCTCTGGAATATCTAAAAATTCCAGCGTGTATGTGCTCTTTACAATATCTTCTGGACTTTGGCACTCAATGCCATTTTGTGCTAACTTTAAAATTCCTTCTTTATCCCTGCTAGAAGCCAATCTCAAAAACAACGCTGAATCCATCTGCCTCCGCAATGTTCTGACATTCCAGTTTTCCACAACACATTCTTTCTCATAAAAACTGCGTTCAAGTTCATCATCTATTTTTATCAATTCGCATATATGAGACCATGATAATTTGTCAGACACTGTCTGACAATTTGAATATTTTAAATAAAACTTTCTCATATTATTTAAGTTTGGACGACTATACCCTTTTCCCAAACGTAATGTCAGCTCCTTTGATATTGTGGAAAGCAAATTTTTTCCATATGCTGCTTTCGCATTGCCATCCTGTTCAAATTCAACAATGTATTTTCCAATGCTCCAGTAAGTCACCGTCATCACTTTGTTTATTGATGTCGCCAATTCATTTTTTGATGCATTTACCAATGCTTCAATATCCGAAATCATTTTTTCAAAACCTGAATTTTTTTCCAATTCATCCATAGCATTTCCTTTCTAAATTTGTCAGACACTGTCTGACAAATCAAATATTATTTTTTTCATTCATGCCATATACTGAATCCTCTGCCACCATCAAAGGTTTTGTCCTTGGTTGAAAATCATAAGCTACTGATTCAGGACTAATATTGCTACTCATCAGCTCCGCCTGCTTAATCACGATGTCAATAGCCCCTTTCGCCTTCTCTGGCGGATACTTATAATTTCTCAAAAGATGCTTTACCTGTGTTCTCATATAATAGCATTTGCTATAGCATTTTTCAATATCTTATGTCATATGTTTACTTCTTTAAATTTTCTATAATTAATAGCACATTTCCACCAATAATTTCGACTTATCTATTATTCAGTTGTTGATAAGTTTTTCTGTAATGATTGAATTTGTGAACTACATATTTTTATGTCCACTCATACGAGTTCCATAACTACGGACACTTTAATCTCGTGAGAAATCTCTTTTTTCAGGATAGTCTTATGACTATCCTCCCGATATTTAGGTGTTCGATTAAACTTAAAAATCCTCGCAAAGTGCGTAAGGATTATGACGAACTCACCCCTTGTAGACAACATGCGACTTCCACATGTGTTATGATACAAAATATGTCCGTCAAGCGGATTTACTTTAAAAATCAAACATAATACTGCGCCTGTGCATTCCACAACTCCACATACTTCCCATCTGCCTGCGCCACAAGCTCACTGTGCGTCCCCTGCTGCACCACTTTTCCCTCGTGGAATACAAGAATCTGGTCACAGAATTTGCAGGAGGACAGCCGGTGGCTGATATACACTGCCGTCCTGCCGCCGACAATCTCTTGAAACGCTTCATAGATCTCTGCCTCCGCAAGCGGATCTAGCGCCGCCGTCGGCTCATCAAGAATGATAAACGGCGCATTTTTGTAAACCGCGCGGGCAAGTGCAATCTTCTGCGCCTCACCGCCCGACGGCTCTATGCCGCCAGACTCAAAATCCTGATACAGACTGGTCTCTATGCCGTTTGGCATTTGCATAAGACGCGCCCCGAAACCAACCTGCTTTAAACTCGCCGCTACGCGTTCTGCATCATACGCTGTCCCCGCCGCCACATTCTGCGCAAGACTGAACGAAAACAGCTTGAAATCCTGAAAGACCACTGCAACTATCGAAAGATATTCTTGATAGGCATACTTTCGAATATCAATTCCATTGAGCAGAATCACCCCCTCACTCGGGTCATACAGCCTGCAAAGCAGCTTGACGAACGTGGTCTTGCCCGAACCATTCATTCCCACAATCGCAAACCGCTTTCCAACCTGAAATTTGAGCGAGATATTCTTTAACACATACTGCTCTGTTTCGGGATATTTGAAGCTCACATTGCAAAACTCAATTTCATAATCATAGTCGCCGCCATCACAAAATGAACGCTTTTCCACAGGAATTGTCCCCTCATACTTTTTGTTGGGAATATCGAGATAATCAAACATCGCACTCAAATACCCACAGTAGACCGCATTGTCAGCCAGCACAAAAGCCAGCTCCTGCAAACCGTCACCAAGTCTTGACAAAACGGCGACATACTGCACGATGCTCCCCACCCCAAACGCGCCGTAAAAGGCTTTGGCTGCCACGAACAGATAGCACGCCGCATTTGTGAACCCCATCAGGGCACGCGCAAGCGCAGGACAAATTGCCATCTGAAAAATCGCAGCAGCGTCGGCGGCATCCTTTTTCGACATTTCGTTAAGCGCACGCTTTGCGACCGCATTCTGCCTATATATGCGCACGTCCTTTGCCCTGTCCATGTTCATGTACAGTTCCTTTCCGAAAAAATCATAGGCACGGTTAAACCAGACTGTGTCTTTGCACCATTCTACAAACACATCATTTTCCTTGATATATGCCTTAGCACTGCACCGCGCGCCCAATGCGATGCCGCCGAGAAATACCACACTCCAGACTGGACTGTCCATCACCGCATTCCCCGACTTTGCCGCAAAGAGGGAATACGTCATGGCAATCGCGGCAGTACTGCTGGCTGCTGCCCGCACCAGCGTGGAGGTTCCCCACACAAGCTGCGCCAGACCATTTCCAAACATGAAAAGGTTCTCCTCTGCCTGCTGTTTTTGATGGCGAAGCTCTGCATTTTCCAAATCTGCATAGTCCATAGACATCTGTTTATCCGCAAAAATCTTACCAAAATAACGCCACATCTGTGCTTCCTTCTCACTGCACACGCTGTCCAGTATCCCCCGCAAAACCGCACATACAAATTGAAGGCACACAACACACACAGCATACAGCACAATCGTCTTCATTCTGCGCAGCGCCGATAATTCATTGATAATCTGCGCAGAAAACCATACAGTTGCAAACGGCTGTAACGTGCTGACCAGCTCGCACAGCGCCCTGCCCTGTGCAAGTCCCGGACAGTACTGGCGCAAAATCCGAAAACCGCGCACAGTCACCTCAAACCGTCTGCGCAGCGACATTTTTTTCATTGGCATTTGCTCCACCCTGCTCTCCCTCCTCTCGATAATAAGCTGCCTGTGTCTCAAACAAACTGTAATACTTTCCCTTTCGCGCAATCAACTGCGCGTGCGTTCCCTCCTCGCACACCACGCCGTTTTCAATCAAAAGAATGCGGTCACAGAAGCTTGTGCTGGCAAGTCTGTGCGAGATGAAAACGGAAGTTTTCCCTGCGCTGATCTGGTGATATTTCTCATAGAACCAGCTTTCTGCAAGCGGGTCCAGCGCCGCCGTCGGCTCATCGAGCAGCAGAATGGGCGCGGATTTGTACAGCGCACGCGCCAACAGGAGCTTTTGAATTTCCCCGCCCGAAAATTCCACGCCGTCGTCATAGATGGTTTTTCCAAAATTGCTGTCTACGCCCTGCGGCAGTTGCGTGATGCGCTGCCACAGCCCCGCCTGCTCCAAACAATCGTGCACGCCCGCAGCATTCAGTATCTCCACTGGCGCCTCTGCCACGATTTCGCTGATTTTGACAGGCAGAATGCTATACTGCTGAAACACGGCTGAAAAGAGTTTATAATATGCTGTCCTGTGATACAACCGCACATCGATACCATCATACAAAACCTGTCCCTCCGTGGGGTCAATCAGCCCGCAAATCAATTTTATCAGTGTTGTTTTTCCCGCGCCGTTTAACCCCACAACTGCCAGATGCTCGGCAGGCGTAATCTTGAGATTAACACCGCGCAGCGCATACTCCTCCGCGTTGTCATAGCGGTAGCTGACATTGCGCAGCTCTATGACTTTCGCGCTCTCCTTTTCAGAAATTGATACGCCCCCTTCTCTGCGATATGCTTCCGGGTACTCCAGATAGGAGCGGAAATATTGTACTCTCTGGCTTTGCTGGCTCAGCGCTGCAAGCTGTCCCATAATACGCCCAAACCATGTCGAAAACGCGCTGACTGCTCCAAAATACAGCACAAAATCGGCCACCGAAATCTGTCCATGAAACACGAGCGTCAAAAGATATGCATACACCACACACTCCCGCACCAGCCCAAAACCGCTGTCACAAACCGCGACTCCAAAGAGCTTTGCGGTATATTTTTTATACCACTTTGCCATGCCGTTCATATTCTGCTCATAAAGCTTTGTAAACCAGACTGCCATCTGGTACAGCCGAATGTCCTTTGCACTGCGCAGATCATCGGCGCTGCGGTTGATATAATCCAACTGCTGCTGGTAGCCAAAACGCTCTGTACTATTCTCACCGACCCACTTGACAATACGCTGATTCAGAAAAAATCCTGCGCCAGAAGTCACAGCCAAAAACAGAATGATTCCTATATTTAAGCGGGATAAAATGCCAAAAAAGACAACAAGTCCCAGTACACTTGTACATAAATTAATCAGTGTCTCATAAATGCCTGTAAGTGGCGACGCATTGCCATTGCAGCACGCAAAACTTTCTGTCTGTAGCTTGCGGAACCACTCGTTTTCCTGATTACAATAATCTGTGGTCAATCCTTTTTCAGAAACACATTTCATATAAAACGTGTTCATCTTGTACTTATGAAAATAAAAGTACTTTTTTAGAAATTCACTTGTTGCAGACAATACCGCAACGCCTGACATCAATGTTAAAACTGTCATGCTCAGCTCTGCGAAGCTGTGGTTGTCTGTAAAGCATGTAATCACTGCTTTTGGCAGATACGTCGTCAGAACTGGTATTGCCACATTCAGAAGAATTATGGCTGCACCCAAATACAGCAACGAAACACAGCACTCCCTTGTGCACCGCAGGCAGTACAAAACATTCTGCGCCACAGTATAGGTGGTTTGTATCTGTTCATCTTCCTTCAATATGTTCACCTCCTATAATGTTCACTTCCTAATAGTATACATTATAATGAATCGCTCTGTCATTTTGAACGTGAATGGTTCGAATGAAAACCCGAAATGCAACACTAAAATTTAAATATTTTTAATGGAATCACATGTTGATGCTGTACTAGAGCGTGTTGATGACTCAATCCAGAAGCGCCGTATATGGCAACAAAATTTAGTTCTACAGATGAAGTAAAAAGGTATTTGTATAACATGATGAACTTGGACTATACAAGATATAATGAGCAGATGGGAACTTATGCTATTTTACAAAATAACAGGCTGCTTTAAGTTTAAAATTCATTCCACGGCCGCAAAGCATTCACAAAGGCAGCAGCACTTCCGTCGCAAATATTCCTTCCTCATTCTGGCGGTTGATGTAGCCGTCATACTTAGCAACAATACGGTCAATGCGTTTCAAGCCAAAACCGTGACTTTCGCTGTTTTTTGTGGAAATGTATGTCTTGCCTGACTTTTTGATTTGCTGCCCCGAGGAATTTTGAACAGAAATATATAACTGTTTTTTCAGAATACCGATGTAGACACGGACAAACCGTTCGGACTCCTGCTCTTGTTTCAGACAGGCTTCCATCGCATTGTCCAAGAGATTTCCAATCACAGTGCAGAGGTCGATTTCCGAAATCCTCAAATCAGACGGCACGACAGCCTTTGCATGGAGGTTAATTTGACGGGACTGAATCAGGGAAAGCTTACTGTTCAAGATGGCATCCACCATCACATTCCCTGTCTTGATGACGGTATCCACAGTTGTGAGGTCACTGTTTAGCTTCAGCAGATACGCCCGAAGCTGCTGCGGTTTGTCTGTCAGCGCAAGCATCGCCTGAATATGATTATGGTAGTCATGCCGCCAGCCGCGCATTGTCCTGTAAACATTTTGAACCTCCTCGCAGTGTTTTGCAATCAAATCATTCTGGTACACTGCGATTCTGCGGTCAATCGCCCGCCCAAACAATATATCAAATAATTTCATCTGTTTGTTCTCCCGACTTCTTCTATATATGGCTCTTTGTAATACTGAATAAACGCCTGATTCGCCATATGATATGCGCCTCTTGACAGCGGAATGCTTCTTCCGTCCTCAAATACGACTGCGTTCTTTGTCATGCGCGCAATATGTTTCAATCCTGCCAGATAAGAACGGTGGCATCGGATAAAATCTCCGCCAAGAAGCTCTTCCATCTCCGTGATGGAACGCTTTGTGTTATATTCATGATCTGTCGTGTAGATTGTAACTTTATGCGAAAATACCTCAACATACACAATCGTATGAATCAAAATCCGCCGGCAGTCCTTATCACACCAAACCAAAATACTGCGCTCTTTCTTGTGCAGTTTCTTGACAGCACGGTTCAAAACCTCACTGAGTTTTTCCGCACAGACGGGCTTCATCAGATAGTGCAGCGCTGCCACCTCGTATCCCTGCGCAATATAGTCGGGATACCCTGTGATAAATATTATTTGAATCGTTTCATCGTCAGTGCGGAGTTTTATGGCAAGCTCAATACCGTTCATCTGTTCCATCTCGATATCTAAGAGCAGAATATCATAATCCTTCTCCTCCTCATACTGGAACCAGAACGCCTCCGCCGACAAAAAGGGGACGATGCGCACTGTATACCCACACTGCCCTGCCCAGCTCTTTACAAGGTCGGATAAGTATTTTATTTGATTTTGTTCGTCGTCGCAGATGGCAATCTTATAGTCCATTACGCTTCCTCATAGTTCCTCGGTCTTAAATGTATTGTATCCTTCATAATAATAACTTGCGTCAATCCCTTTCATGTACACAGCCCTGTCCTTGATTTGATCTGTGAGTGCATGTTTCAGCAGCACTTTTATTTCAAGTGTTTTAATTGGGCTTCGTTCCATGGCGAGCAGATAGTCCTCCTTGTCAACTGTTCCCCAGTCCACAACGAGCTTCAATTCTTTTCTCAAAATAAAATCAAGCCAGATTCGTGTGCTTCTGCCATTTCCCTCCCGAAAGGGATGTGCAATATTCATCTCCACGTATTTCTCAATAATTTCATCAAAGGTTGACTGCGGCATTGCATCAATGTGTTTTAACGCCGCATCTAAGTACATGACCGGCGCAAAACGAAAATTGCCTTTTGCAAGATTGACAGTTCTTACTTTTCCTGCAAACTCATAGATTTCACCAAAAAGATATTGATGGATTTTCGCAAGACCTGCAAATTTCCCTATTTCATCATCAGGGATTCTTTTCTCATACAATTCGATTGCCCTTGTTTTACTGATGCGCTCTTCTTCCCTTGCAAGCTCCGCAGATTCTGTGATGCCTAGTTTATTTTCCAGTGCCATAGTGCCTCCGATTCCGTTTATGCTTCCTTCAAATTTCCGTTTTGAATATTCTTTTGGATAATACTGTCTGTCAGTTCATACAGTTTTTCCGACCCTAATTTTGTTTTGCCCTGTCTTTTGTAGACTTGTTCTGCCGTGACTTGATGTGCGCGCCAGTCTCCGCCGCCATTGCTGTCATTTAACATCAGCGGCTGCAAATTGTCCATTGCGTGCGCAAATTTTGCCTCGGCTGTCTCATACGCCTCAAACTCGTCAAACAAAGCTGCAAATTCTGCTTTTTGCTCGTCGGGAAGTATAGAAAAAATTCGTTCTTTGGCAGCTTCTTCTCTAGCTTTTTGCGTCTTTAAGCCCTCTGTGTCGTATGCGTAGGTGTCCCCTGCATCAATCTCCACAATATCATGAATCAGGCACATAATCATGACTTTTGCAATGTCGATCTCCTCATTTGCATACTCTTTGAGCAGATATGCCATTAACGCCATATGCCATGAATGCTCTGCATCATTTTCATTTCTTCCATTCATTGATAGATGTGTCTGCCTGAAAATGTTTTTCACTTTGTCAATCTCCAAGGCAAATTCTATTTGTTTTTTCATACGATCATCCATGTCGGCACCTCCGCATTATTAATTTTCGCGCCAGCCGCAGCCGCGAAACGACATATTTCCTTATGCGGCTGTGTGCATAACTTTATACTGAGCGGTCAGTCTTTTCGACCGCCAGTATATCTTACCACAAAAATGCCTATAATACCATGGATTTTTCAAATCCTTTTGACATTACTGTAACAGTTCAGCTCAGGACTTTGCATTTACTGCAAAGTCCGTGAAATAGCGTAGTGGCAGAGATGCATCAAGCCACCACGAAGTGGTTTTGCATGGCTTGATGCCCGTAACAGGAAGCCGAAGGCTGAACTGTTACACATTACAAATCCATCTTGCCAAACTTTAGCTTTATTTATCCTGCGGGCGCACGCTCTGTCCTTGTTTTAGCTCCTCGGTCGAGTATGTAATGACTTTGGTGTCTTTGCTGATTGTGCCGGCTTCGATTGCTACATAGCGGTCATTCTGGTCTTTGACCTGCACCTTGATTTTTTCGGCATAATACTCGCTTCCGAGGATTCCTTCTTTTTCGTTTAATGTATAGATATAAAAAGTGTCTCTCTCCTCAAAGACAGCCTCCACCGGAAGCGCTAACTCATGATATTCGCCCTGCACTGCCTTTTGGACGCTTCCGCTTAGACCGGGCTGCCCCATATTCTCTGGAAGCATACAGAGAATGTCGTATCCTCCCTGTGTATTTTCGGTCAGATAGTCCACCGTAACTTCTGTTGCCGTGGATTGTCCGTTGAGTTTTAACTCAACAGTGTCATTTAAGTGCACATATTTTCCCTCTTCTTTGGTGATGCTGAATTTAAACTGGCAGGGTCTTAGTGCATCTGTCAGCAGAAGTGCCGCGGTGTCTGATGTCCGTCCGCCAACCTCGATCTGGATTTTTGAAATAATGCCATCATTTTCAGCCTTAATTTCTCCCTTTTGCTGTTTTATTGCATGAAGTCTTTCAATCTGCTTCTTCGCCTGTTTGATATCTAATTCATAAAGCATTGCTGTAGAATCTGCTTTTGATGTAGTTTCCGCATTTGCAATCTCCCGCAGTTTCTGCCGCAATGTAACCTCACGTGTGTAGCTTGCGTCATTATAGCTTTCCTTTGCACGCTGCACGTTTTCTTCAAGCGTAAGCTTAGTGCTCTGCCATGCATCATACTCGGCTTCTTCCGCCGAATAGTCAGGCTGTGTGACTGCATCTCTATCGTGCTTTGTCAGTTGGTCACGCAAGGCAAGCAGTTCTTCATTTGCTTTTTTGATTTTATTGAGCAGTTCCGTCTGGTTTTCAGCATAGACTGAGTTCTGACTTTGCTTTTCCTTTTTATTTGATATGGAAGTACTGGAGTCTGCACTGTCTTGGGTTTCTGTATTGCTATTCTCTGTATCACCTGTATTGCTTCCTGTCTCTGTATCTTCTTTTCCGCCTGTATTGTCCGATGCGTCTATGTCCCCGTTTCCTGTACTGTCTGATTCATCTATATTACTTTCTGTCTCTGTATCTTCTTTTCCGCCTGTATTGCCCGATGCATCTGTCTCCCCGTTTCCTATACTGTCTTTTCCGCCTGTATTGCTCGATGCATCTGTATTACTCCCTGCATCTGTATCTTCTTTTCCACCTGTATTGTCTAATGCATTTGTATTTCCACTGCCTGTATCCTCCGTACTGTTTGTATTGTCTGATGCGTCTGTATTTCCACTGCCTGTATCCTGCATACTGTCTGTATTGTCTAATGCATCTGTATTTCCACTGCCTGCATTATCTCCCGCATCTGTGTTTTCATCGTCTAATATATCCTCTGCGGGTGTATTTTCGGCTTCTGTATTCTCTGTGTCGTCTGTAGCATGCTGTATGTCTGAATTTTTGTCATTAGCATTGTCTATGCTGCCCAAATCCTGCGAGGAGTCCACGCCACTATGCCCTTGATCTCCTGCTGCCCCCGACAGCACCTTCCCGCCCATCATATTCTCACTGACTTTACTGCCACGAATCGCGTCTTCGCTGCCCGGCTGTCCGTCTTCTTCCGACGCTGTTTCTTTTCCTACATGCTTCTCCAGCTCAGCAAGCTGCTCCTCCAAATCCTGTATCTCGCGCTCTTTTGCTGTAATTTTATCCGCAATGCCATATCCCTTGTTTACCCAGTCATGGTACGCATCCCACGCATTGCGTCTGGCATTGTCCGCCGTGTAGGGCACTGTGTCCGAAAGATGCTTTCCAAGCGCCGCCTCCGCCTTATCCAGCGCTTCCTTTGCGCGCGCTTTCGCAACCGCTGTCTCCTTATCCGCCGTGTCGTAGTCCTCCTTTGCCCAGAGAATTGCCACTTCTTTTTTCTGCGCGTCAATCACTGCATTGACCTGCCAGTCCGAAAGATTGCACTGTAGCTTGGAAAGCTCTGTCTCCTTTGCACTGATCAGCTCTGTAAGATCTGATGTGTCAATCGTAAAAAGAACATCTCCCGCCTGAACCGCATCGCCCTCATGTACATATATTTTGTCCACCCGCAGCCCCGCCTGCGTATTGACAGCAATCTCACCGCCCGCCGTCACAATTCCGTCCGTATTGACTATGTGCTCCACATATTTTTTGGACGCGGTATCTGTCTTGACTATCGGCAGCCCTGACACATAAATGCTCTTTGAAATAATCGTACAAAGCCACACAAATGCCAGAAATATCAAAAATATTTTCATCCACTTTTCCATCCGCCTGCGGAGTAAAAGCTTCTCCTCATCCTTCTCCATCATAGAACCCTCCATAACAATTTTCTAACCTTTTAAACCGGAATAAATAATCCCCTGCTCGAGATAATCCTGCCCCATGACAAACACAAAGATTGCCGGTATCAGCATCATCACGGACGCCGCAAACGCAAATCCTGCTTGTGTCCAGCTAATTTCAGGCAGATAAAGAGACAGCGGCCACAAGGTCTTGTCCTCGAGAAATGCAAACGGCTGCTCAATCATGTTCCAGTATTCCAGAAACCCAAGCACCAGCGCCGAGAGGATTCCGCCCTTTCCAAGCCCAATCCCCGCCATAAAAAAGATATACACTTCCCCTGCCCCGTCAATCCTTGCCGCCTCAATCAGCGATTTCGGAATTGCCCGAAATCCACCATATATAATAAAAATCGGAAACGTACTGAACACCGCCGGCAGAATGACTGCCCACTGTGTATCCAACAGCGAAAGTCTGTCAAGCGTGAGATAGCTCGACAACATTGTCACCTGAAACGGCAGGAGCATCAGCACTACATAGATCGTAAAAAGCACATTTTTCCCTCTGACCTCATAGATTGCAAATGCCCATGCCGCAGGCACGCCCACGACCATCTGTCCCAGCAAAATCAATCCCACCATTTTCACGGAGTTCCAGAACAATACAAAAAACTCCGGCGAATAAAAAAGCAGGCGGATATAGTTCTCCATCGTTGGATATTGCGGAATAAGCTTCCACGTCACAAATCCCGTCCCTTGCTCAAACACAGGCGCCAGACATTCGTATAAGTCCCCTTTTCCCATGACGGAACCTGTCACAACTAGGAACACAGGCGCACAGATCACAATGCCTGCCGCTATAAATATTAATTTTGTCACCGCCTCCGATGCATAGCGGAGAATTTTTCTTACCCTCACTTCAAGTCTCCTACTCCTACAAATTTATTTTCTATATTTATGCTTTATCTGGATTCATGTCAGTTTGCAGCACTGCACTATATTTTCCAGACAATCCTTATTTGGCTTATTTACTTATCTCTGGCTATAATACTGAGTTTGCAGCACTGCACCATATTTTCCAGACAAATCTTATTTGGCTCATTCACTTATCTCTGGCTATAATACTGAAACAGCAGAATAAACACAAACAACACCACCGCCACCAGCACACTTGCCGCCGCCATCTTGTCAAACTCAAGATTCACATACCAGTTGTTAAAAGTATGCTGCAAGAGATAAATATCCTTGTTGGGATAAGAGCCGCCGACAAGATACGCTTCCCTATAAATTTTCATGGAATTTAAAAACGACAAAATCACTATTGTGTACACACTCCCCTTCAAACAGGGCAGCTTCACGAAAATCAGGCACTGAAAGCTGTTGGCACCATCTACCCGCGATGCCTCAATCAATTCATTCGGAATGCCCGCGATGCCTGCAAGCCACAGCACGATCGTATACCCTGTATTTTTCCAGAGATAACTGACGACAAGGCTGTCAAAATCCTGCTTGTAAAAAAACATTCTCCACACGATGACCACAGTTGCCGTCGGCATCGCCATCGGAAATAAATAAAGGCTTTTTATGACATGAATGTCACGAATCTTGTTGAGCGCAAGGGCTGCTGCCAGACCAATCACCACCAAAAGCGGTATCGCCACGCCCACAAAGTGCAGCGTGTTTTTTACTGCGAGACGGAATGCCTGATTGTTTACCACTGTTTTGTAATTGTTGAGCCCTGCAAACTCTCCTGACATGACTGTCATAAAGGAACGCCGCACCACATCTGCAAACGGAATCAACACAAAAATCATCACGCCTGCCAGACTCACACCGATAAATCCTATAAAATACACATATTCTTTTATTTTTTTCATGATCTTCACACCTGCTCTGTCGAATTGAAGCTGTCTGTGCTTCTTTATACTAATATTGTATCATGCTTGTATCTAAAAAAGCTCTAAAAGAGGAGTAGGATAATGATTTTCTCATAATCCTACTCCTTCGGTTTCTGTTTACAGTTTTTTCTCACCACAACAGCTCAATATCAAGTTTTCCAAGAGTCTTTTTGATCGCAATCTCCCACAAGGAAACAATACTTACATATAAATCGCTGCTTTTTCCAATGATTTCTCTTGCCTTTGGAGACAGACTGGGATTATCATCAAGAAACCATAAAAGAGCGCAGGTATCCACTAAATACATTACATATACTCCTTAAAACATTCTGGCGTCTCATCAAAATCTTCCGACATTATCATTTTTCTCTTCAATATTCCCGGTTTTCTTATATATCCATCTTCGTCCATGCCTTCATTTTTTGCTGGCACAACTGCTTTAGCTTTTTCAGACAAATATTCCGCAAACTGAATAACCTGTGATAATTTATCATCTGGCAGACTGTTTATTACATGTAATGCCTGTTGCTGAAGTGTCATATTCTACACGTCCTTTCATAATACATTTCTTAAATTCTATCAAAATTATAGCATTAATGAATGCTTTAAGCAATGTATTTTTCCTTCCCTATTCATACAGATAAAGCTCCACGCTGTCCGCAATCGCCTTCACCGCCGCGTCAATGTCCTGTGTGCCCTCAAGGTACTTCGCTCCCTCCGTATAGACAGCGCTTTCGAGCACAGTGTCACTCAGATACGGTGTGTCAAGCTGTGCAATCCATGACTCCAATTGATCAATGCCATCCTGCTTTACCGGATAAATCGTATAGTCAAATATTTTCCCGTCTTCTGTGGAAAAAGTCATATAACCCTCTCCGCCGTCATCGCCAAGCTTGCTCTCATCATAGGCAAACTGCGCTGGAAGCGCCGTCTTATTTATGGGAATCCCAAACTGCATTGACTCCTGAAGCGTTGCGCCAAGCATCAGGCGCACGAACTGTTTCGCCACATCTGTATTTGAAGATGCCGCGTTGATTCCGACAATTGACGCAGGATGATAGACATTGCTGCACTGCCCGCTCATCAGTTTTGTCAGCGTGTTCTCCAGACCGCTGATTCTTGGCACAGATAACAAGTCCTTGTACGTATACGCATCTACAATCTCGCCGTAGGTAAAAGGCGACTCTCCCATCATATACATCGTGTTCTGTGTCATCATAAAATATTGCCCTTCCTCATAGTTGTTTCCGTTCTCATCAATTACATTCTGCTGGTATATCTTGATATACTCCTCCGGCGTGCCGTTCATCTCCACATCATAAAGTCTCTTGGACTGTTCAAGAAACGCCCGCACTTTACTCTGATCAAGCTGTCCGTCCGCATTCTTCCATGTCGGTGCGCACACTGGCATAAACCGCCGCATAATCCCGGTTGACGAACATGCCCCCAGAATGGTTGTGTCTGGAAATGCCTCTCTTGCCTTCTCCGCCATATCTGCAATCGACTGGTAATCATCGGCACTGCTCACATACGTTTCATCACCCAAAAGAATTGGAATACAGAACTTCGCCGGAACAGCATACATCTTGTCGCCTGTCTGTATGTTTTCAATTAAATTTCTGTAAAGTCCGTCTGTCTGGTCTATTTCATTGACGATCTCGGACAAATCCATCAGCACACCTTTTTCCGCATAGGTATCAATGTTGATGCCATCCAGCATGATCACATCAGGGCCGCTGCCGCTTAGAAGCTGCGTATTTAGCTTTTTGAGCGCATCCTCCCTTGTGACGCCGCCCTCCTCCATACCAATCTGATACTCTATAAACAAATCTGGATACTGTGTTTGATATGCAGATATCGTCTGTTTCACCAGATCATCCTCATTCAGACTGTAGACTGTAATCTTATCGTTCGGAACAGTAGGCACTGTCGCATCATAGGAAAACTTCACGATTTTACCGCCGCTGTACCACGCAAAAAATTCATTTTTGTCATTCATTGCCATTGCTACAATGCTGTATGTCGGATCGCCCAGCGAAGAAAGGCTGCCATCAATCACCTGTTCCACTGCCCCGCCGCCGATGACATGGCGGTACAGGCCCTTATCTCCCACTACATAGATAGTTTTGTCCGCACCCAGAAAAGCATATGTAGTATACCCTGCGCCCGTCCACGCCATCTCCTTATAATTCTCGTCAATAAAAGTGTCAAGCACTTCATCTTCAATCAGACTTTTCTGTGCCAAATCGTACAAAAAAATCTTCTCATAAGAAAGGCACATCAAAATACCGTCCCTGCAATCAAGCAGATCCAATGGTTCTCCAAGCGTCAGGAGTTTCTCTGTTGTCCCTGCTTCGGGATCTATCTGATAAACAGCTCTCTCCCCTGACACAAACGCATACAGTGTTCCCTGCTCGTCAAACGTAAGTGTCCTCAGTGTCGAATGCGCATCCGGCAGTTCAATCTCTATCTGCTTTATGGTCTCATCCGTGTTGAAAATGTAAAGGTTATAGTCATACTCTTCCTCTGTGCCTTCTATTTTGTCCATACCGACAATGGCAATCGTTCCGTCTTTCGCTATCGCTGACGCAATCGGATAATACGCAGCAATAAAATCCGAAAACGCCTCGTTTGTCTCGGCATTCCATGTCGCTCCGTTATCCTTTGACACAATTTTCTGTTTCGTAAGACTATTTAGAAAGACCATCTGCCCATCGCTGAAAATCTGTCGTTCTACATGGTCATAAAAATTTTCACCCTCAAATACTGTCTCCTCTACATAGCGCCCCATTCCGCTGCCGCCCGCTTCATCATTTGTCCCAGACTGGGTGGTGCTCTCGTCTGTTACACTGGTCTCGCTTGTCGTGCTTGAACCATTTGCATTACCGTTACTGGCAGTCTGGTCCTTTGCACCGCAGCCTGCTGCCGTGATGCCAACTGCCGCCGCAGTGAATAAAGCTGCTATTTTCGTAGCCATTGATTTTTTTCTCATAACATCCCTCCATATGTACCCTTTCGTTTTTCGTACACTGGCATTGTAGCATAGTTATCTCTAAGAAATCTCTAAAATGACCAAAACACAACTTTTTCATGCAGCACAAAAAATAAAAAGCCCAGAAACTCTAGGCTTTTACGCTGCGGAAAATGGGACTTGAACGAATTTCCCCACACCGTAACCCCTTATAGAAAGGAGCTTTCCGCACATCAGCTAATTGAGTGTAACCAAAAGTGTAACCAACTTGTCAACCGCTTGTTTACGCTTTTATTCAACAAACTGGAATTGGTCTACTTCTTTATAAACGAATTTTCTGTTCCTAAATTATAGGGGCAGATATCTCTACATTTGTGGCAACTTATCACCCAGCTTTGTATTGTTTTATCATCACCAAAGGCATAATCCCAACATGCCTGTTGCTCTAACTCTAAATGTTCTAACGCATTTACTGGACATATGTTTACGCAGGCATTACAGTTATTACAAATATTATCTTTTAACTCGTCACATTCTAATTCTTGTTCACACAAAACTGCTCCCAACCAAACCATACTTCCAAATTCTGGCGTAATAAGCAAAGAATGTCTACCTATCGTACCTAATCCCGCTGCCTGTGCCGCATGTTTTTGAGAAATAATAGAACGCCATCTCTTAGTATTTTCGTCCCATTGGCTTTCATTTGTTGGAATTGGTACACAAACGATTTGATATTTTTCCATTTCAATACAAAAATCAAGAGCAATCGAATCCATTTTGGGCGTAATGGAATTTCTCACTCTTGTATAAGGTACATGAGAATTACAACTCAAAGTTCCTATTGGAAATCTACATCCAAAAGAAATAACCGATTTGCAAGTTGGTAAAACATCAGTAGGATGATATCCTTTTGGAGCATCATTGAATCTATCTATACTTGCTATTCCGCACAAATCTGCTCCTAGTCCCAATAGAATTTCTTTGACCTGTTTATTATCAATCATAATACATCCTCGTTATATCAATTCCGATTTGTCGATTTGATTATATCATAGCTTTACATATTATCATACAATTTTTTTGAATGATATTCCTACTTCACATTAAAAAAAATAGGGAAACCTTAGTAAAATCAAGGTTTCCCACTCTTTAATCCAATGCGGAAGAAGGGACTTGAACCCTCACGTGCGCAATGCACACAAGATCCTTAGTCTTGCTCGTCTGCCAGTTCCGACACTTCCGCTTGACTCACGTCACGAATGATATATTACCATTTATGACGCCATTCGTCAATACCTATTTTAAATTTTTTTACTTTTTCTTCCACTCGCCTGCTGCCTTCTTAAGCTCCTCCAACGCCTCTGCGAACCGCTTTGAGTACATACTTGGATTTCCCTTGATCAGGCTTCTCTGGTAGAAATCCTTAAGGCCCTTAAACTGCTGGCGCTGCTCTTTTTCCACAGAATATCTGCTGCACAGCTCCATGATCTCCTCCCGCACATCCGCCATAAATTCCGGAGGGCTTATCCTGAAACGCTCTTTTAAGGAAGCAAATTTTTCTTCAATGCTTTCCGTCAGCTCATCCATCCGCATGGTTTTTTCCTGCCTGCGGGCCTCGATCTCCTCATTGGCAACCGCAATAATGACATCCAACCGCTTCTGAATCCGCTCCATCTCCTGCTTTGCCTTTTCCAGCCCAATAAGTACATCCCGCAGATCCATGGCCGCCTTGAAGGAAAGGGTGAAATCTACAGTAATATAAACCGTAAGCGCCAGCGTCACCGCCGTAATCACACCCGCAGGAATGAGGAATACAACCTGTTCCACGCCTCTGTGAACCAGCTCTGTCATAAGGATGGTCAGAAATCCCCAGGCTATGGTAGAGGAAAGACAAATATGCCCCTTATAATTAAGCCTCTGATTGGAGTAATCCCAATACCGCACCTTGAAAAGAGATTCCATAAGAATTCCCGTCACCAGCTCCAGGGCAGTAGCCCCAATGCATCCTGCAATATAGGTCAGGAAAATATTGTCCTGAAAGGGCATGGAAACCACCAGCATCATAATAGCCCCGCTTCCGTAGATGGGAAGAAAAGGCCCCCGCATAAAGCCCCGGTTTACAAACTTCCTGCTTTTGACTGAGACAAAGGTGGATTCAAAAATCCATCCGAAAAAACAGTAAAAATAAAAGAAAAACAGCCACTGTATAGCGGAATATTGATCCATAAAGCTTCACTCCCGTACCTGTTACACAAAACTGATTACGGCTTCCTTGGGAGCCTTTGCCTGCTCTACGCTGACCGCCTTCAGCACAGGCCCTTCCCCGCCATAGTCTGCGAAATATTCTTTTGCAACCTTTGCAGTCACTTTCACCCACTGCTTATCAGAGAGCTGACCGCACCCCTCGTATTCACAGGCAAAGCCCAGAAACGCCATATCGTCTGCGCAGCAGGTCATTGCCATACGCCCCGGCACAAAATAGCCCTTCGGAAAGCCTCCCGGCTTTAGCACCATCGCTACAAACTGCACGGTCTTCCCAATATAGCGGTCCAAATTGTCCAGGCTGTCCAGATACCAGATGCCATAGCCCTCATTATCCAGTTCGATCACGGGCGCGTCGAGCCGGTAAGGCAAATCCTCCTCAAAAATCTGGTTGATCTCTCCGTCCGTCCCCTCAAACACAATCTCTGCCTGCTGATTGATCGCCTTGATATTTCTTTTGTAGAGACTTAAATCCTCCGCGCCGTCACAGCGGTTGAATATGATCATCTCTGACTTTCTGAGCATCTCCGCCAAAAGCGATCTCATATTGGTAAAATACATAGGGAAGGTGGAGGCATCAATAATCGTAATCTGCTGTTCGATCTTCCAGTGGAAGGGAAGCTTCATTTTCTTGTAGTTCCACATTCCGTTATATTCTACAATAATACGCTCCGGACGGTACTTTTTTTCCAGCTCCAGCAAGCGGGCCGTATTAAAATCCTCTTCCTCCTCAATCAGCACTTCTCTTGAAGATTTTTCAACATTGAGAACAGTCTCAAACATAATTCTTGAACCATCTTGAATAAATTGTCCCATTGAGTGAAGGTCTGTTGTAAGGTCTACGCTTGCTGGGAACAAGCCCTTGTTATCTTTGCCTTCAGACTCACCCATAAGCTGTTTCCACCACTCAAGTGTATAGTGAAGACTTGGTTCATAATCACAAAGAATCTCTACTAATTTGCCTTTTCTTAA
>ERZ808028.63-NODE-63-length-122860-cov-11.277441_pt1 | contig 122860 bp, 109 predicted proteins | sample MGYA00380184_ERZ808028 | MGnify/ENA primary metagenome ERZ808028 (study PRJEB31490, sample SAMN06133397) | mouse gut metagenome | isolation source: J8_1 | host: mice | place: China: Chengdu | collected 2015-05 ...
CGGCGACTTTTCCCGCCTCTCACTTATGGTATAATAACCTCACGAATCTCTAAGAAATCATAGATTTCAAGAGCTTCAAAGAACATTATGTCCTGCCTGTTTCGCAGATAGGGTATAATGGATTTTTAATTTTGTTTGAACAGGCGGAGATTGTATGGGCGGTTTTTTCGGCGTAGCCTCAAAAGAGGACTGCGTTTTTGATTTGTTTTTCGGCGTGGACTATCATGCGCATTTGGGCACGCGCCGTGCGGGATTAGCGGTTTATGATGCAGAAAGTGGCTTTGACAAAGCCATTCACAATATTGAAAACGCACCGTTCCGCACGAAATTTGACAAAAATGTCGGTACTATGAAAGGACAGCTTGGTATCGGATGTATATCGGACTATGAGGCACAGCCGATACTCGTCCGTTCGCATCACGGCACATTTGCAATTACCACAGTCGGCAGAATCAACAATGCCGATGAAATTGTAGAGGAAATCATCAAATCCAATACACATTTCTTTGAAATGCAAAACGGAGAAATCAATCCTACAGAGTTAGTCGCCGCCGTCATCAACCAAAAAGAGAATTTTATTGAGGGCATCCGCTATGCACAGGAATTAATTGACGGCTCAATGAGTATTCTGATTCTCACCCCAAAAGGTATTTATGCCGCACGCGACAAGTTCGGCAGAACGCCGATTGCCATCGGACAAAAGGAAGGCAGTTGCTGTGCCGCTTTTGAGAGTTTTGCATATTTAAACCTCGGCTACACCGCCGTACGGGAACTCGGCCCCGGAGAAATTGCCGTAATGAATGCCGACGGCGTTAAAACCTTGGTTGCCCCCGGCAAAGATATGAAAATCTGTACGTTTTTGTGGATTTATTACGGATATCCTTCTTCCGCTTACGAGGGTGTCAGCGTTGAGCAGGTACGCTACAACTGCGGCAAACTGCTTGCACGCAGAGATGATGCACAGCCGGATATTGTCGCCGGAATTCCCGACTCAGGCACAGCGCACGCTATAGGATATGCAAACGAAGTCGGCATTCCGTTTTCACGGCCTTTTATTAAATATACACCTACATGGCCGCGTTCCTTTATGCCGACACAACAAAGCAAACGCGATTTAATTGCAAAAATGAAGCTGATTGCCGTGCATGACCTGATTGAAAACAAAAGTCTGCTGTTAATCGACGATTCCATCGTGCGCGGTACGCAGATGCGTGAAACCACGGACTTTCTGTATGCCAGCGGCGCAAAAGAGGTACATATCCGCACAGGCTGTCCGCCGCTTTTGTTCGGTTGTAAATATCTCAACTTCTCCCGTTCCAAATCCGAAATGGAGTTGATTACACGCCGCGTTATTCAGGAACTGGAAAACGGCGAAATTACGGATGACCTTCTCCGCGAATATGCGGATCCCGATGGGGAGAAATATCAGAACATGGTCAATAAGATTTGTGAAAAGCTGCATTTCACAACGCTTCGCTACCACCGTTTGGACGATATGCTCGAAGCCGTCGGCATCCCTGTTGACTGTCTTTGCACTTATTGCTGGAACGGTAAAGAATAAATAAGTATCTGTTTGCTGTAAAATATTCGGGGGAGCGCCAAAGCGCTCCCCCGAATATTTTATAACTTCAAATCATCTGTCGCGGGATTTTCAATCAGCTTGCCGTCCTCTTGAAATCGGGAACCGTGGCAAGGGCAGTCCCACGTGTGCTCCGCCGCATTCCATTTTAAAGCACAGCCCATATGCGGGCAGCGTTTTGGCGTCGGCGTCAGCAAACTCGTTAAAAACGTGCCGCCGTTTTTGAGAAGCTGTACGGAAAGGATACTGCGCGACGGTGAAAAAACGGGCGCACAATCGTTTTCCTTCCCCAAAACTGCATCACACAAAATTTCTGCCGCCGCCATAGCCGAGGTCATGCCCCATTTGTCAAAACCTGTCGCAACATACACATTCGGGAGCGTTTTTGCATACTGCCCGATATACGGCACGCCGTCCAAGCTCATACAGTCCTGCGTTGCCCACGCGTAACGCTCGGCGCACGCGGGGTAATGCGTTTTTGCAAATTGCCGCAGTTCCGCAAAATTCCCGCCCTGCGCGCCTGTGCGGTGGTCGCCGCCGCCCACGAGCAAGAAATCGCCCGCATTGCGAAAGGACATTCCCTTTTGCGCTTCATCCACATACATGCCATTGATTTGCGGACCGTTTTCGAGTGCCAAAACATAGGAACGCTCTTGATACAACTTCAAATAATATGCACCGTGCTTATTCAAAATCGGGAAATGCGTCGCAATCACAAACTGCTCCGCCGTAATGGTGCCGTGCGCGGTATAGGCGCAATTTCCGCGAATTTCAAACACCTTGGTCTGCTCGTAGATTTCAAGTTTCTCGGCGATTTGCGACAGGAATTTCAGCGGATGAAACTGCGCTTGATTTGGTACACGCACCGCGCCCGCAATTCGGAGCGGAACAGGAAGTTCTTTTTCAAAAGACGGTCTGATGCCCAATGCTTCCAGTGCGCGCATTTCCCGTTCCGCCGCCGCATAATCGTCTACGGTGTATACAACATTCTCCTTATTTTCAAAATCGCACGGAAACTGTTTTGCAAGCGCACGGTAATTTTGCAGTGCCCGTTCATTTGCGCGCAAATACATCTGCGCTTTTTCTTTGCCAAAGCGTTTTATCAGTTTATCATACAAAAATCCGTGCTGTACGGTAATTTTTGCAGTTGTGTTTTGCGTCACACCGCGGCAGATTCGGTCTGCTTCAAGCAAAATACAGTGCACGCCATGCGTTTTCAGTCGGTATGCGCATAAAAGTCCCGCTATACCGCCGCCCACCACCAGAACATCGGTCTTTTTATTCTGCGCAAGCGCAGGAAATCGCGGCAATTCTGTATTTGCCGACCAAATAGATTGCATATACATCACCGCTTGTAGTGTGCCCGAGAATCCCAAAATTAACCCACATACAAAAAGCATCCTGCAAAACAGACGGGTTTTGTATGTGGGTTTCTGCAAATTTGTCATTCTGCGTACGGCGAAGAATCTTCGTCAGAACAAAGTATTCATTGATTTTCCAACCGAAAGTTTACTTTCCAATTTCCTTGGGTCAGCATTTCATTTGTAATAAAATCGCCGTACAGCTTGTAATTCTGAATTTCGTCTTGCGGAATGTCAAAAATGTAATCTCTGCCGATGATTTTTACACCGTCTTCATAGGTGCGAAAATCCACTGTTCCATACGGATAAACTGTTTCACCGTTTTTATCCTTCAGATATATCCATTCGTGTGCATCCTTATCCAAACGGTGCGCCGTCATAACCTGTACCCGCAGTTTGCCGTTGTAATATGCAACAGCGGTGATTTGCGTGTCGTTGACGGTACAAAGTGCATTTCCCGGGGGTACGATTACATTGGTTTCATTGTCTTCCATATGCAGCGTCGACCCGCCTTTATAATATACGCCGCTTTTCCGCTCCATACCGCTGTTATCGAGTTTGCGTATTTCAGTTGCGGATTCTGCGTTTGCAAGGTCAAAAGCAATCGGAACATGGTTCTGTTCATTTTTTCGGCTTAAAAATTCTTGCACGGAAAAGCGAATTTTTTGTCCGCGCAAATCCATCTCTTTGCCGTTTTCGTGTTGCGTAACGGTAATCAAAAACGTAGCCGTTTTGCTGTCTGCATCATACCCGATACGCTCGCAATGCCCGGAGATGTCAAAATGGCTGCGAATATCGTAGCTGTCAAACAAATCGATGCTTTCATCAATTCTGTCTTCGGTTAAATCCTGCATAGAAATATAAACTTCAGCCGTACCTTCATGGATATAAGCGGATATAACTTCCATTTTTATCCCGTTATCCTCACAGGATTTACGGACGGGTGAAAAAAACTGTGCGATTTCGGGGGAAACATCATACATAAGACTGTATACGGACGGGCTGAAATTTGCTGAGGCGCTTACCGTAACCGACAAACATACCAGAATTGCTATGGCAACAAGTACGGGACGATATGCACGGTTTCTTTTTGCGGATGGAACTGTATTTTTAATTTTCTGCGAGGTTTGCAAAATCAGTTCGTGGTCGGGCTTTAGCTTTCCGTTAATACTGTCAAAAATGTTACGGTTCATAAAAATAGTCTCCTTTCAACATTTCACGCAGTTTGGCGCGGGCTCTTGCCAACTGGGATTTTACGGTTGTATTTTTTCTGTGCAGAGTACGGCTGATTTCCTCCACCGTCATATCTTCAAAATAAAAAAGCTGTATCACTGTTCTGTACTTTACAGGCAGTTTGCACACTGCGTCATATACGGCAAACTCCTGTTCCGTCATACATGCAGGCAGTTGCATTGCCGTATCTAAAGGAACCGTCTTTTTTTGCCATGCACTCCGATGGTGCTTTTTGCAAAAATTTACGGTAACCCGTATCAGCCAATGTTTTATATGCTCCTCGGATTCAAATTGAACAGGACTTTTAAAAAACGCCAAAAAGACTTCCTGAAAAATATCGTCTGCGTCAAATTTTTGCCCGGTATTTGTCAATGCGATTCGGTATACCATATCAGAATACTCGCGCAAAATTTCGTCAATATAACCGTCTGTATCGGGCAGTGGAACATGCACATAATCAACTCCTTTCAACTGTAATATCCGTGAAGTGTGTAAAAGGTTGCAAAAAAGATATAAATTTTACGTTTTTTGAAAAATAGAAGAATCGGGCACTGAATTCAGAACATTCAGTGCCCGATTAGCAGAATCTCCCATCGCACAAAGTAAATTTGATTCATGCGTAGTGGTGCTATAATCTACAAACCTCTTATCGCTCCCTCTTAGAGGGAGCTGGCACGCTGTAAGCGTGACTGGGGGAGTTTTCCACGTCCGCCATTGAGTTTGTGTGAAATCCGCCTGTACTCGGGACGCCGAGTCAACGCCCCCTACGGTCAGTGCATTGCCGTTGGTTTGGTGCGAAATCCAACCCCGCTCGGGCGGACGTGGAAGTCCGCCCCTACACGGTCGGTGCGCCATTTTGCATACCGTAGGGACAGCCCTTGTGGCTGTCTGTATTTTTTCGCACACGGATCATCAAGTTACGGCTACGCCATTACCCTTTTGTCGGTTCGTGCGTTCGCCCGTCGGGGTTCGGCAAATTTTCAGTCTCTCCCCTTACGCTTTTTGCCGAGCAGACGGTCTAAAACAAAGGAAAGATACCCGAGCGTGATAAATGCCACCGTGACGGCGAGCACAATTAAAATCACCTTGTCCCAGCCGTATAAATCCACATCCAAAAACGGATACGGGTAACGGCTCACAGCGCCGAAGCCTGTAAACGTGCGGGTGCTCACCTCTGCGCGCACCATCGCAAACGCGAAATACGCATACGGCAAAACGAGCCACGCAAGCGGATAAAGACTCTTATACTGTCCCTTCGGTACAAACAGAAAATAGTCGAGAATCACAAGGGCGGGCACGGCGTAATGCACCAAAATATTGCTGACGGAAAGCGCCGTCACAGGCACACCTGCGCCCGTGGCTGTCCCCATAAAACCGTTCAGCATAAAATGATACACAAGCCCCGTCACGGCAATGCACATCGTCACCGCGCCCCTTATGAGCGCATTTTCCTTTTTGCGCTGGGCAATCACTAAAACGGCAAAATAAATAAAACACAGAATATTGCTCAAAATCGTATAGTAGCAGGTCAGCATTCTGAGGTCGCCTTTGTCCGCCATCCCTGCATACTGCAAAATAATGCCCGCCTCGCACACAAATAAAAAGAAAAGGCGGTAAAGCTGTTTGAAACGTCCGTTGTGAATATACATACATCTGCCTCCGAAGATTACTATGAAATATTGTATCATTTTTCGCGCGCTGCTTCAATTCTTTTTGTAAATCGCTTGAAATTTTTTCCGCCCGCGTCTATAATAAATTTGCGGAAAATATATTCCGCAAATTCATAAACATAAGGTGATACCAATGGCAGATTTAAAAGGCAGCAAAACCGAGCAAAATTTGATGACGGCATTCGCGGGGGAATCCCAGGCGCACACCAAATATCTTTACTACGCCTCAAAAGCAAAAAAGGACGGCTATGTGCAAATCGGCTCGCTGTTTGAAGAAACGGCGAAAAACGAAAAAGAGCATGCAAAAATCTGGTTTAAGCTTTTACACGGCGGTATGCCCTCCACGCCCGACAATTTGAAAGATGCGGCGGCAGGCGAAAATTACGAGTGGACGGATATGTACGCGGGCTTTGCCGAAACCGCACGTGCAGAAGGCTTCGCCGAAATCGCCGATTTGTTTGACGGCGTTGCGAAAATCGAAAAGGAACACGAAGAGCGTTACAAAAAACTACTTGCCAACATTGAGGGCGGTTTGGTGTTCTCCAAAGACGGCGACGCGGTATGGCAATGCTCCAACTGCGGACATATTGTCGTCGGCAAGCAAGCCCCCGAAATCTGCCCCGTCTGCGCGCATCCGCAGGCATATTTCCAAGTCCGCGCGGAAAACTATTGATAGATTTTATCAATAGGAGTAGATTGTATTGGCGAAGTATGTTTGCACCGTTTGCGGGTACATTTACGAGGGTGACGCGTTGCCCGAAGATTATGAATGCCCGCTTTGCGGCGTAGGTCCCGACCAATTTGAAAAAGCAGAAGACTGAAAAAATCCCTTGTGTCTTTCATCGGACACAAGGGATTTTTCATTTCTTCTGTAAATCCAAAATATGGATTTGATGCGGAATTGTAAATACATTCGGAAATTTTGACAGCATTTCCATATGCTGTTTTCGGAATTCCGCTTTGTCTTCTGCGGACAGTGCCGCCGCACCGATACCGCGGCAGGCATACATACGCCCGTCCCAGCTTTCACGTGTGAAAGGAAGGTCCTCCGCATATTCCGCACAGCGCACGGGCACAAACGGCGAATCGCTTACCCATGCGGGAATTTCCGCCTTTTTTCTACGATACCCGCACCCGTTCCAATCAGGATTGAATGCTTTCACCAAGTTTTCACTCTCCGCCGCAATTTCGCTTTCCAACGGCAGCCAAGCCATATACAGAATCAAAAATCTGCCGTTCGGCTTTAACAGGCGATGGATTTCTGCGAGTGCTTTTTCTCGGTCAAAATACCCGAAGCACTGGCAAGCACTAATCACATCAAAGCTTCCGCTCGGCAAATCCGTATGCTCAGCGGGTGCAACCCGAAAATCAATTTGCATGTTCTGCATGGCGGCAAGCGACTTTGCAAATGCAATCTGCTCTGCCGTGATATCCGCACCGACCCAATTCGCACCGTGCGGATACATTGCACGGGGAAGTACACCCGTCCCTGTGCCGAGGTCCAAACAGGTTTGCCCCGCGAGCCCCAGTCCTTCTGCCAAAAATGCCCGTTCATAAAAGGAAGCGGGGTAAATATCACGGTACTTTGCATATTCTGCCGAGGTTTCGCCCCAATTAAAGGATTTGCCGCCGTCCACACCCGCAAACTGCATTTTCATGGCAAATTATTTCTCCATTAAGGTAACCATAACCGCTTTCTGCGCATGGAGACGATTTTCTGCTTCATCAAAAATTTCATCGGCATGCGCTTCAAACACATCCGCGGTAATTTCCTCGCCGCGGTGCGCAGGCAGGCAGTGCTGTACCATACAGCCGCTGTTGGCGGCGGAAAGGAGTTTTTTGTTAATCTGATAGACGCCCTCAAACACCTTGCGACGCTCGGCGGCTTCCTCTTCCTGCCCCATAGACGCCCACACATCCGTGAAAATCACATCCGCGCCTGCGGCGGCTTCCATTGGGTCTCTGTGCAAAGAGAAGCCCTGATACGGGTTTGCAAAATCCAGCACCTGCTTATCGGGGTCATAGCCCTCGGGGCAGGCGACCGACACACGCATACCTGTTTTCAAACCGCCGACGATTAAGGAATTCGCCATATTGTTGCCGTCACCGATATAGCACATTTTTAAGCCGTCCAAATGCCCTTTATGCTCGCGAATGGTCAACAAATCGGCAAGCACCTGGCAGGGATGGCAAAAGTCCGTCAAGCCGTTGATAATCGGAATCGAGCCGTATTTCGCCAGATTTTCGACCTCGCTCTGCGCAAAGGTACGAATCATAATGCCGTCCAGATAACGCGACAGCACACGTGCGGTATCCTCAATCGGCTCGCCGCGTCCAATCTGCAAATCGCGATTGGACAAAAACAGCGCCTGACCGCCCAGCTGATACATACCTGTTTCAAAAGAAACGCGCGTTCTCGTAGAGGATTTTTGGAAAATCATACCCAAGGTCTGCCCTTTCAGCCGCTTGTGGGCAATGCCGTTTTTGGTTTCGTATTTCAACTGGTCGGCAAGATTCAAAATGTCCTCAATCTCCTGCGGAGTGGTGGTTAACAGGCTCAATAAATGTTTCATAATCTCATTCTCCCTTATTCACACAAAACGCTTTCTAAAACCGAAAGCCCTTTGTCAATTTCTTCATAGGTAATCGTCAGCGGCGGCAGCATACGCAGTGCGGATTTCGCCGTTAAGATCAGTAAGCCGTTTTCACAGCATTTCGCCGCAACTTCGCCTGCTTTTTGGGTTTTTAAATCGATACCGATCATCAATCCGCGTCCGCGAATTTCGCGGACTTCTGTAAAGTCTTTCAGCTTTTCACGTATATATTCGCCCTTCTCGCAAACGGACTGTAAAAATGCTTCGTCCATCCGTTCGAGAACTGCCAAAGAACCCGCGCAGGCAACGGGATTGCCGCCGAAGGTCGTGCCGTGCGTACCCGCCGTCAGCGTATTGCCGAGCGCTTCCGTGCAAAGGCACGCGCCCATCGGCAGTCCACCGCCGATACCCTTCGCAGTTGTCAATATGTCCGGCTTTACACCAACAGTTTTATAGGCGAACAGTTTTCCCGTTCTGCCGACGCCTGTCTGCACCTCGTCAAAGATTAAAAGTATATCTTTCTCATCGCAAATGCGGCGGATAAATTCAATGTATTCGCGCGGTGTTTCCAGCACACCGCCCTCGCCCTGAATCACTTCCAAAATCACAGCACAGTCCGTGCCGTCCAAAAGCTGTAAAAAGCCTTCTTTGTCACCTGATTCGGCATATTTAAAGCCATCCAAAAACGGCGTGAAAAATTCATGGTAATGTGCCTGCCCCGTGGCAGTCACAGTGGCAATGGTGCGCCCGTGAAAGGAATTGACAAGGCTGATAATATTGTAACGTCCGTCGCCGTATTTGTCAAAGCTGTATTTGCGCGCCAATTTGATTGCACACTCGTTTGCTTCCGCACCCGAATTGCTCAAATGCACACGCGCAAAGCCTGCACGTTCACAAAGCAGCTTCGCCGCTTTTGCCACCGTCTCATTATAATAGAGATTCGAGGTGTGCTGTAAGCAGTCAAGCTGTGCTTTCACGGCGTTTTTCCACGCCGCATCGTTTGTGCCGAGACTGTTTACGCCGATGCCCGCGGTAAAATCTATGTATTCGCGCCCGTCGGCGTCCCAATAGGTCGCATTTTCGCCGCGCGCAAGCGCCACGGGGAAATGCGCATACGTCGGCATTAAGTACGTATCTGCCGTTTGCTTAATTTCTTCAAAAGTCATTTTTGCTCCGTCCTTTGTATACTGTAAAAGCCCGCTGTCACGCTGAAAACATCGTGCCGATGCCCGCGTCGGTAAACAACTCAATCAAAATAGAATGCGGAATCCGCCCGTCAATGATATTGGTGCGCGACACGCCGCGGCGTACCGCCTCCACACAGCAGTCAATTTTCGGAATCATCCCGCCCGAAATAATTCCCTGCGCTTTAAGCGACGGAATTTCGGACACCTTCACCTCTTGAATGAGGGTGGATTCATCATCCTTGTCGCGCAACAGTCCCGAAATATCGGTCATTAAAAGTAGCTTTTCCGCATGCAGACACGCGGCAATCTGTGCGGCGGCAGTATCGGCATTGATGTTAAAAACCTCGCCGTTTGCACCGCCTGCGACCGTGGAAACCACGGGAATATAGCCGTTTGCAATCACATCGCGGAGAATCTCGGTATTTACCCCTTGAATATCCCCGACAAAGCCGATATCCTCGCCCTCGCTGTGCTTGACGGCACGAATCATATCGCCGTCCAGACCGCAAAGCCCGATAGCGCGCCCGCCGTGGCGCGTCAAAAGCTGTACCAAATGCTTGTTGACCTTACCCGCCAGCACCATCTGCACCACTTCGACGGTTTCTTCATCTGTGTAGCGAAGTCCGCCGACAAATCGGCTTTCTTTGCCGATGCGTTTTAACATATCGGAAATTTCAGGTCCGCCGCCGTGTACCAAAACCACGTTGACACCCACGGAGCGAAGCAGAACAATGTCCGTCATCACCGCGTCCTGTAAGGCTTCGTTAATCATCGCGTTGCCGCCGTATTTAATCACAACCGTTTTGCCGTGGTATTTCTGAATATGCGGCAAAGCCTGCACCAAAACCTCGGAACGGTCTGCATAAGAAATTTTGGAAATATCCATAATTGCCTCCGAAAATAAAAAACTGTTTTGCCTCCCTTGTCAAAGGGAGGGGGACCGCGTCAGCGGTGGAGGGATTTCCCCCTGAATCTTACACAAATTACAAACGGTATAATCAATATATTCGCAAACATTTTCAAAATTCTCTTGAATTTCATTGTTCGGAATACGAAGCACCTGCAATCCGTGTGCTGTAAGTTTTTCTGTTCTCACAGCATCATATTGAAGCGCGTCATCTTCAAAATGCTGTCCGCCGTCCAACTCAATCACGAGCTTTGCATTTGCACAATAAAAATCCACAATGTAATTGTCAATCACCTTTTGACGCAAAAATCGGACGGGATAGTTCCGAAGAAAATCATACCAAAGATGTCTTTCTTCTTGGGTCATATTTTTTCTTAGCTGCCGTGCATTATCGGTCAATTTCGGATTATGCTTGTATTTCACAGAATCCCTCCGTCACGGCTTCGCCGTGCCACCTCCCTTTCACAAGGGAGGCTCTTTTTCGCCTGATTTTCGGGTGTGCGCACAATCGGAAATCAGGTGCGGTAGTCGCCGTTGATTTTGACGTATTCGTAGGTTAGGTCACACCCGTAGGCAGTTGCGGTGGCTTCGCCGTCTTTTAAATCCACGAGGACAGTAATTTCATCCTCCAGCAAAATCTCTTTTGCCTTTTCTTCGGAGAAATCTATACCCGCGCCGTTTTGACATACCGATATTTCGCCCTTGCGCGAAATAAAGGACACATCAATTTTCGATATGTCAATATCTGCCCCCGCGTAGCCCAAAGCACAAAGGATTCTGCCCCAGTTTGCGTCCGAACCGAACATGGCCGTTTTTACAAGCGGAGAGCAAATCACCGATTTTGCACACGTTCCTGCAATTTCTTCGGTTTTCGCACCGCGTACTTCACAAATCACAAGCTTGGTTGCGCCCTCACCGTCTTTCGCGAGCATGCGGACAATATAATTGCAAACGGCAAAGAGCGCTTGGCAAAAAATTTCGTAATTCTCATTTTCTGTTTCGATTCTCGTGTTTCCGCAAAGCCCGTTTGCCATAATTGCAACAGTGTCGTTGGTCGAGGTATCGCCGTCCACCGACAGCATATTATAGCTTTTCGATACACCCCACACAAGCGCTTTTTTAAGCATTTCAGCGGAAATATTCGCGTCGGTCGTAATAAAGGACAGCATCGTCGCCATATTGGGGTGAATCATCCCGCTCCCCTTTGCAATCGCACCGATTTGGCACGTTTTGCCGTCTAACTCGAAAGAAACGGAAACGCTTTTTTGCACGGTATCCGTAGTCATAATCGCCTGTGCCGCCGCATCCGAACCGTTTTCGGAGAGCCCGTCCGTCAGTGCCTGCATCCCGTTTTGAATCGGTGCAAGGTCAATCGGCTGACCGATAACGCCTGTCGAACCGACAATCACATCGCAAGCGTCAATATGCAGATACTGCGCCGCCAAATCGCACATCGCCTGTGCTTTTTCTACACCGTCCGCATTGCAGGTGTTGGCAATGCCGCTGTTACAAATCACCGCACGCGCCTTGCCGTTTGCAAGATTTTGGCGCGTCACGGTAATCGGCGCGCCGCATACTAAGTTTTTGGTATATACCGCCGCCGCATCGCATTCGGTTTCGGACACAAGCAGCATTAAATCCTTTTTCTCTTTATTTTTCCGAATCCCGCAGTGCACACCGTTGGCTTTAAAGCCCTTCGGCGAAGTCACACCGCCGTTTTTGTTGATTTCCATGGTAACATTTTCCCTTTTTGTTATAGTATAGTATCCACGGCGGGAGCAAGCCCCCGCCCTACATTAGATGCCGTATGTCAAGCCGCCCCCTACACGTTTGCGGTTTTGCCGAAATCGGCTGAAAGATATACTGTATCGTTTACAAATTCAATCCGTATTCTGCGGGCAGACCCATTTTAAGATTCATACATTCAAGCGCCGCGCCGCTGGCGCCTTTGCCGAGATTGTCATAACGGGCGGTTAAAAGGATTCTGTCAGCGTTGCCGTTTACGGTAATTTCCATAGAATCTTTTTCAGCTTTGGCGTTTGCACAAATGAAGCCCGATTCGTCGATATTTTCTTTATAGTGTACGATTTTTGTATTGTAAATTTCCGAATACAGCGTGCGGATATCCTCTGCCGTTTTGCCGTTTCGCAAATCGCTTGCGAACACAGGCACGGTGACGGTCATACCGCAGAAGTAATCGCAGATATACGGGCAAAACACGGGGGTGCGTGTAAGCCCTGAAATTTTTTGCATCTCTTTTAAATGCTTGTGTTCTTGGGTAAGGGCATACAGACGGGGCGCGTCCAAAGCCTCTTCGCGTTCTGCCGCTTCGTACTGTGCAATCCCCTTTTTGCCCGCGCCGCTGTAGCCCGACATCGCGTGGCACATAAAGCCGTAATCGGCAGGTAAAAATCCCGCGTCAATCAAGGGCTTGACAAGCGCAATAAAGCCGCTTGCGTAGCACCCCGGCACGGCGATGCGGTTGGACTGTTTTAAGGCGGTGTCAAAAGCTTTTGAAAGCTCGGGGAAGCCGTATGCCCAGCCCTCGGATGTGCGGTGTGCGGTAGAGGTATCCAATACCACCGTCTTGTCGTTTTCAATCAGAGCAACCGCTTCGATTGCCGCCGCATCGGGCAGGCAAAGGAACGCAATATCCGCCGAATTCAGCGCTTCTTTGCGCGCGGCTGTATCTTTCCGCAAATTTTCAGGTAATGTAATCAGTTCAATATCGGTTCTCGTTTTGAGACGGTCAAAAATTTTCAAGCCTGTCGTGCCCTGAGAGCCGTCAATAAATACTTTGGTCATTCGAATTTCTCACTTTACTGTTTCTTCGATGTATTGTCACGTTGTGGGGTGGATTGTGTATCACCGTAAATCTCACAAACCGTAGGAGCAGCCCTTGCGGCTGTCCGTCTTGCGGGCGATTCGTGAATCGCCCCTACGGGTTTGTGCGGATCTTTGCGGGCGGATGAGGGCATCCGCCCCTACGGGTAAAGGAGTTACCGATTCAACTCCCGCACTCTTGCGACCTGTGCCAACACATTTTTGGGCGCGGGACCGCCGAGCGAAGTACGGTCATTTACGCATTTGTCAAGATCAATCGCTTCAAATACGCCGTTGTCAAACAAATTGCAAACCGCTTTATAGCTTTCCAGAGGCAGGGTTTCGAGCGTCAACCCCTTTTCGATGCACAATGCAACAATTTCGCCTGTCGCCTTATATGCATCACGGAACGGCAGACCCTTGGAAACGAGATAATCCGCGCAGTCTGTAGCATTGATAAAGCCGCCCGCCGCCGCTTTGCGCATATTTTCTGGAAGTGCTGTCATGGTGTCGAGCATCGGAATAAATGCCGTTAAACACATCTCCACCGTGTCGAACGCATCGAAAATTGCTTCCTTGTCCTCCTGCATATCCTTGTTATATGCAAGAGGCAGACCCTTCATCGCGGTCAGAAGCGTCATTAAATCACCGAATACGCGTCCTGACTTACCGCGAATCAGCTCGGTAATATCGGGATTCTTTTTCTGCGGCATAATGGATGAGCCTGTGGAAAATGCATCGTCCAATTCAATAAACTTGAATTCCCAAGAACACCATAGGACGATTTCTTCGGAGAAGCGCGACAGATGCACCATTAAAATCGACAGCACGCTTGTAAGTTCCATGCAGAAATCGCGGTCAGATACCGCATCCAGGGAATTTTGCATCGCGCCGTCAAAGCCCAAGGCTTTTGCGGTCATTTCGCGGTCAGTGTTATAGGTCGTACCCGCCAGTGCGCACGCACCGAGGGGCGAATAATTCATCCGCTTTTTCGCGTCAAGAAGGCGTTCCTTATCCCGCAGGAGCATTTCGGCGTAGGCGAGCAAGTGATGCCCGAAGGTAATCGGCTGGGCGCGCTGGAGATGCGTATAGCCCGGCATCACCGCACTGCTGTACTGCTCCGCTTTGTTGCAAAGCACCGCAATCAAATCTGTCAACTGCCCATACAGCGTATCGCACGCCTTGCGAAGATACAGGCGAATATCGAGTGCCACCTGGTCGTTTCGGCTCCTTGCCGTATGCAGGCGTTTGCCCGCCGCGCCGATACGCGCGGTCAATTCCCCTTCGACAAAGGTGTGAATATCCTCCGCATTCGGGTCTATTTCTAAAGTCCCGATTTCGATTTCGGATTTTATCGCCGTTAAGCCCTCGGTGATTGCGGTTAAATCTTCGGCGGTAATAATCCCCTGCGCCGCGAGCATTGCCGCGTGCGCAAGACTGCCCTCAATATCCTCTTTGAACATACGGCTGTCAAACTTTATAGATGAATTAAAATCGTTTGTTTTCGGGTCAAGTGCCTTTTGAAAGCGTCCCTGCCAAAGCTGCATATGTTTTCACCTGTAATTCTTTTCTCTGTAATTAGTAGAATACGACAAAGGGCAGAATTGCCCTTTGCCGCGAAACGGTTCTCTATGTAGGGGTCGATGCCTTCATCGACCCGCGGGCGGCTGAAAGCCGCCACCCCTACATTTCAGATTCTGCTTATTTATTATCTCTCTGCGCGTCGAGGAGTGCCTTTACTTTAATCGGCAGACCGAACAGGTTGATAAAGCCTGCGGAATCTGCCTGATTGTATGCACCGCCGTCCTCACCGAACGAGGCGACATTCTCATCATACAGTGTGTAGGGCGAGGTGATACCCGCATTGATGATGTTGCCCTTGTAAAGCTTCAGCTTGACATCGCCTGTGACGGTTTCCTGCGTTTTGTCCACGAATGCGGAAATCGCCTCGCGCAGCGGTGTGAACCACTGCCCGTTATATACGATTTCACCGAATTTCTGTGCCACAAGCTTTTTGTAATGCTGGGTTTCCTTGTCAAGCGCAATCATTTCCAGCAATTCATGCGCCTTGTAAAGAATCGTGCCGCCGGGCGTTTCATATACGCCGCGGGATTTCATACCGACCAAACGGTTTTCGACAATATCGAGTAAGCCGATACCGTTTTTGCCGCCCAATTCGTTGAGCTTTTCGACAATTGCCAGACCGTCCATTTCCGCGCCGTCAATTGCGGTGGGCACGCCCTTTTCAAAATGAATCGTCACATAGGTGGGTGTATCGGGTGCCTGCTCAGGCGCAACGCCCAATTCCAAGAAGCCCTCTTTTGCATACATCGGCTCATTTGCGGGGTCTTCCAAATCGAGCCCCTCGTGCGACAGATGCCACACGTTCTTATCCTTGGAATAGTTGGTTTCGCGGTTGATTTTCAGCGGAATATTGTGTGCTTCCGCGTATTCGATTTCTTCCTCACGGGATTTGATATCCCACTCACGCCACGGCGCGATGATTGCCATTTCGGGCGCAAATGCCTTGAGGGTCAGCTCGAAACGAACCTGGTCGTTGCCCTTGCCTGTACAGCCGTGGCAGATGGCGTCCGCGCCCTCTTTCTTCGCGATTTCCGCAAGGCCCTTTGCAATGCAGGGACGTGCGTGCGAGGTGCCGAGCAGATAGCTTTCATACTCTGCGCCTGCTTTTAAGCAGGGGAAGATATAATCCTCTACGTATTCCTTTTTGAGATCAAGCACATACAGCTTGGAAGCGCCTGTTGCGATTGCCTTTTCCTCTAAACCGTCCAGCTCCGTGCCCTGACCGACGTCGCCCGAAACCGCAATAACCTCGCAGTTGTTGTAATTCTCTTTGAGCCACGGGATAATGATGGACGTATCCAAACCGCCCGAGTATGCCAAAACAACCTTTTTGATGTCTTTTTTATCCATAAGAACTGCCTCCGTCTAAAATTGTTTCTGCACTGTTTTTTGCTACGATGAAATTATACACTGTTTTTAGAGAAAATCAAGTGTTATTTGCATAATTATTCGCAGTTCTTTGCATATTTGTTCGCTTTAACAAGAGAAATATGCAGTTTCAAGTGTATTTTATGCATATTTAAAACATTTCGCCGTATATTTATGCAAAATCAGCATTACTTCTACAGTCAGGCGGCTGCACCGCAACCAACGGCACAGCACAGCCCGTCATAAGATAGACATAAAAAAACGGTCCTTTACATAACCGTAAAGAACCGTTTTGCGCTCTGTAAATACAACACAGTCTTTATCTGTTTTGCATAACCTTTTTCAGCTGCGGTCTTGCAGAAAGCACCAATACCGTACACAGTGCAATTTTTGCGGTATCGCCCGCGAGAAAAGGTAAAACAGTCAAAGACAATGCTTTCCCGAAAGACGAACCCGAAAAAACAGTGAACCAGACCGTGCCGCATGTATAGCAGACGACAGCAGACAGTGTAAGTGTCCCGACCAAAAACAGTGCGCGCAAAAGGGTCTTTTTTGACGACACTTTTTTATCGTAAATCTTCATCATCGCCGCGATAATGAACACCATAATCGGGTAGGCAAGCAAATAACCTCCCGTAGGTCCTGCCAAACGCGCCACACCCGACTGAAATCCCGCAAACACGGGCACACCGACAGCGCCGAGCAACAAATATACCATTTGCGACAGTACTGCGGCGCGCATCGGCAACAACAGCCCTGTCAAAAATACCGCAATCCAAGAGCAGGATATCGGTACAGGTCCTATCGGAACGGAAATTTGCGAAAGCACTGCTGTAACAGCGGCAAACATACCGCACAAAACAATTTCACGCACGGAAATTTTTCGGCGGGTATGCGTTTTTACAAAGTCCTGCGGCATAAAAAGCACCTCAAAGTATCACGCCGAGTGTGCCAGCAGGCGCCATCACAGCATTAGACTCGTCTGTATCAATATGCATGGCAAGCGCATAGCTGGGACTGACACGCACTACGGTATCGCCGAACACCAAGGAACGCTCTGCGGATTTGATTTCGACAGACACGACCTGTTTGTCGGAAAGTCCGTATTTTTCCGCATCCTCGGGGGTCATATGGATATGGCGTTTTGCAACGATAACGCCTTCCTTCAGTTCGACTTCGCCTTTCGGCCCGACCAATTTGCACGCACCGCTGCCTGCAATATCTCCCGACTCACGCACAGGCGCAACCACACCGATGGAACGCGCATCGGAAGCAGAGATTTCCACCTGGTCAGCGGGACGCTCCGGGCCTAAAATCGAAACCGCGGGGAAACTGCCCTTCGGGCCGATAACCTGCACGCGCTCTTCACAGGCGAACTGCCCGGGCTGTGACAAATCCTTTTTCTTTGTAAGCTGATACCCTGCGCCGAATAAAGTTTCCAAAGTTTCTTTGGTCACATGCACGTGACGCGCAGAGGTCTCGACTAAAACTGTTTTTTCCATATGTATTTTCTCCCTTAAATATGTATTGGCGGCATACGGTAAAGCCCTCTGCCGCAAGTTGACAAATGTAAATATTATGCTTGCGAAATAGATTTATTTTTTCGCAAGGCAAGGCGCGAAGGCGACGCTGTATGCAAATACTGCGAGCCGCATGCAACGTAGCTTTGCGGAAAAAGAAACTATTTCGCCGCCATTTGGGCGCGTGCAAGTTTAATATTTTCCACGAAGCGCTTGCCCGTCTCGGTAATCTTTTTGTAATCGCCTGTTTTTGCGCCTGCTGTAAGCGACGAGCCTGCGCCAACGGCAACCGCGCCCGCTTTAATCCACTCGCCGACGTTATCGGCATCGACGCCGCCTGTCGGCATCATTTTTGCATACGGAATCGGACCTTTGATATCCTTGATAATTTTCGGACCGAACAGGTCGGCGGGGAATACCTTCAGAATATCCGCACCGTTTTCCATCGCCAAAAGTCCCTCGCGCACACTCATAATGCCCGGCATCATCGGCACTCTGTATCGGTTGCACAGATGTAAAGTATCCAAATCCAACGCGGGGCTGACAATATACTCCGCGCCCGACAGCATTGCGATACGCGCCGTAGTTGCGTCCAGCACCGTGCCCGCGCCGAGAATGATTTCTTCGGGGGTGTAGCGCTTCGCCAATTCTTCAATCACCTTGTCCGCGTGCGGCACGGTGAAGGTCAGTTCAATCGCCGCCACACCGCCTTCAATGCAGGCGTCGGTAATGCGAATCGCTTTGTCCACGGATTCCGCACGCACCACAGCAACAATGCCGCAGTCCTGAATGCGGGTAATGATTTTTTCCTTATCCATATCATTCACTCCAAAAATGAGAATTTAAAATTATGCAAGTGTTAACGAAAATGGGTTGCAAAGATAGATTTATTTTTTTGCAGGGCAAGGCGTGGAGACGACGCTGTATGTATATACAGCGAGTCGAACACAACGAAGCCATGCGGAAAAAGAAACTATCTTTGCACTCTTGCTCCTGCGCCGCCGACAATATTTTCAACTTCTTTGAGAGACGCCATAGAGGTGTCGCCTGGGGTAGTCATCGCGAGTGCGCCGTGGGCTACGCCGTAGTTGACCGCTTTCTGCGGGTCGCCTGTGGTCATCAAGCCGTAAATCAGACCCGAAGCGAAGCTGTCGCCGCCGCCGACGCGGTCTAAAATTTCAAGCCCGGGAAGCGACAGACCGTTATACACCTTACCGTTCGCATAGCAAATTGCAGACCAATCGTTGACCGTTGCGGTTTTCACGGTACGAAGCGTCGTGGCAATCACCTTGAAATTCGGATACACCTTGACAACCTCACCGAGCATCTTGTAATATCCTTCAATATTGAGCGATTTGAGGTTCTCGTCGTTGCCCTCCACTTCAAATCCGAGGCACGCGGTGAAATCCTCTTCGTTGCCAATCATTACGTCAATATATTTCGCGATTTCACGGTTGACCGCCTGTGCCTTTTCCTTACCGCCGATGTCTTTCCAAAGGGACGGACGGTAGTTGAGGTCATAGGAAACCACCGTACCGTATTTTTTTGCCGTTTTGACGGCTTCAATCACAACGTCCGCCGTTGTATCGGACAGTGCCGCGAAAATACCGCCCGTGTGCAGCCAGCGCACACCCAGCGTGCCGAAAATATATTCCCAGTCGATGTCGCCTGCTTTTAACTGCGACGCCGCCGTATTGCCGCGGTCAGATACGCCGACCGCACCGCGGATGCCGTAGCCGCGCTCGGTAAAATTCAAGCCGTTGCGGACGGTTCTGCCGATACCGTCATAGGCGCGCCACTGAATCAGCGAGGTATCCACACCGCCCTGCAACATAAAATCCTCTACCAATCTGCCGACCTCGTTGTCCGCAAGCGCCGTTACCGCCGCGGTTTTCATACCGAAGCAACGGCGCAGTCCGCGCGCAACATTGTATTCGCCGCCGCCTTCCCATGCGCGGAAAGAACGTGCGGTTTTGATGCGCCCCTCGCCGGGGTCTAAGCGCAGCATAATTTCGCCTAAGGAAATCATATCGTAAACATATGTGCCCTGCTCTTTTAACTGTAAATCCATATTGTGTTCTCCCTTTACACGCCTGAATACGCGTTGAATCCGCCGTCCACAGCGATGGTTGTACCCGTAATGAAGCTTGAATAGCGTTCGTCACAAAGAAACAGAAGCGAACCCTCTAACTCCTCTGCCTCGCCGAAGCGTTTCATCGGGGTTGCGGCAAGAATTTTGCCTGTGCGTGCCGTCGGCGTACCGTCTGCATTCCAAAGAAGCGTTTTATTCTGATTGGTAGAGAAGAACCCGGGTGCGATGGCATTCACACGGATGCCGACCTCGGCAAAATGCACCGCCATAAACTGCGTAAAGTTTGCCACTGCCGCCTTTGCCGCAGAATATGCGGGAATCTTCGTCAGCGGACGGAACGCGTTCATAGAGGTAACCATCACAATGCAGGTGTTTTCTTTCTCCGCCATATCGCGGGCAAACACCTGTGTCGGGATGAGTGTGCCCAAGAAATTCAAGTTGAACACAAACGAAATGCCCTGCGGGTCAAGGTCGAAAAAGGTTTTCACTTTTTCGTCTTTTTGTGTCAGGTCAATTTTTTCCAAGGTTTCTTTCGTGGTCGTGCCTTTCGGATTGTTCCCGCCCGCACCGTTTAACAGAATGTCACACGTGCCGAGCTTTTCATTGACAATCGCGCGCGCCTGCTCCATACTTTCAGGCTCCAAGACATTGCATCCGACGGCAATCGCTTCGCCGCCCGCCGCTGTGATTTCATCGGCAACCGCCTGCGCCGCCGCTTCGTTTAAATCGAGTACAGCGACTTTCACGCCCTGTCTGCCAAGTGCTTTCGCAAAATCGCCGCAAATCACACCGCCACCGCCTGTGACAACCGCAACTCTGCCTTTTAAATTTTCGTGTGTCATATTATTAAGTCCTTTCTGGTTTTGTCGAGACGAACTGCATTCGATTCATCCGCAAACGGAAACTCCCTCAGTCTCGCTTCGCTCGACAGCTCCCTCAAAGAGGGAGCCTAAAATGGTTTTAGATTTTATTTGGATTTTTCCACGGCTTCCCACAAACCGTTGAGATATGCCGCACCCAACGCACGGTCAAAAAGTCCGTACCCGGGACGCGCTACCTCGCCCCAAATCATTCTGCCGTGGTCAGGGCGGATGTAGCCGTCAAAGCCGACATCCTGCAGTGCTTTGACGATTTCGTACATATCGAGTGAACCCGCCGCACTTTCGTGTGCCGTTTCGTTGAAATGTCTGTCCTCTACTTTAATATTGCGCAAATGTGCGAAATAAATACGGTCACCGACTTCGCGAATCATGGCGGGCAAATCATTTTGCAGATTTGCACCGAGCGAGCCTGTACAGAAGGTCAGTCCGTTATATTTGCTCGGCACAGCATTTAGCAGCTTTTTGAGCGCGTCCAAATTCGTAATAATACGGGGCAAACCGAAAATCCCCCATGGCGGATCATCGGGATGAATCGCCATTTTGACGTCACATTCTTCACAGACAGGCATAATCTGCTCCAAGAAATAAATCAGATTGCTCCAAAGGTCGTCCTCTGTTACATTTTTATACTTCTCGAACAGTTCCTTAATTTCGGGCATACGCTCCGTTTCCCAGCCCGGCATCGCGTAGCCGTTGGAATTGTCGTCAATCTCTTTAAACATCTGCTCGGGACTTTTGCCCTCAATCTGCTGTCCGTCATAGGAAAGGCAGGTGGCGCCGTCGCACATCACGCTCGCAAGGTCAGTGCGTGTCCAGTCGAATACGGGCATAAAGTTGTAACAAATCACCTTTACGCCCGCCGCCGCCAAATTGCGGATGCAGGTCTTATAATTTTCAATATACTTGTCGCGCGTCGGCAGTCCGATTTTAATATCCTCATGCACATTCACGCTTTCAATGCATTCCATTGTAAGCCCTGCCGCTTCAATTTCCGATTTCATGTGGAGAATATCCTCCATCGGCCAAACCTCGCCTGCGGGTAAATAATGCAATGCAGGAACAACGCCCGTTACACCGGGAATCTGCCGAATCTGTTCGAGCGTTACGGTATCCTTTTCTGCGCCGAACCAGCGAAATGTCATTTGCATAGGTCTCATCACCTTTTTTATGCTTTTTAGAGAAAACCGAAAAATCAATATTTCCCCATTTTTGCTTATTTTATCACCGCAGGGAAAAATTATCAATACGAAATATCGGAAAAAACAGAATTTATAAATTCAGGTAAATTCAGGGCGCGGTTACGACAAAAAAATGTAAAAATCTGCACAAATCCACAGAATAAAACCCATATATTCTTTGCCTTCTCCCTCTTGCAACATGTACGCAAATTGTATATAATATTGAAATTAAAATATGTTAGGAAGACCGATATGGAAAAAGTTTTGGTTTTGGATTTCGGCGGGCAGTACAATCAGCTGATTGCACGCCGCGTGCGCGATAACAACGTGTATGCCGAAATTCTGCCCTATACCACACCGCTCGAAAAAATCAAGGCACGGCAGTATAAGGGCATTATTTTCACAGGCGGACCGAATTCCGTGTACGATGCGGCATCCCCGCATTATCCGAAAGAAATTTTGGAGTTAGGCATTCCCGTGCTCGGCATTTGCTACGGCTGTCAGCTTGTCGCGTGGATGCGCGGCGGTAAAGTGGCAACCGCACCCGTGTCGGAATACGGCAAAATCGACGTGACGGTCAACACCAAAAGTCCGCTGTTTAAGGGCATCCCCGAAAAAAGCGTGATGTGGATGAGCCACACGGACTATATCTCGGAAGTCCCCGAAGGCTTTCAAATTGTCGGTACAACTGCCGACTGCCCCTGCGCCGCAATGGAAAACCGCGCGGAGAACCTCTATGCCGTGCAGTTCCATCCCGAGGTCACGCATTCACAGTTCGGCAAGCAGGTGCTCCACAATTTTCTGTATGTCATCTGCCGCTGCACGGGCGACTGGGTCATGGACGATTTTATTGAAAACACCGTGCAGTCTTTACGGAAAAAAATCGGCGATAAAAAGGTTATCCTCGGTCTTTCAGGCGGTGTAGATTCCTCTGTCGCGGCGGGACTGCTTTCGCGCGCGGTCGGCAAACAACTGACCTGTGTATTCGTCGACCAAGGGTTAATGCGCAAGGATGAGGGCGATTTTGTCGAAAAAACCTTCACCACACTGTTTGATATGACCTTTGTGCGCGTCAACTGTCAGGATACTTTTTTGGAAAAGCTCAAAGGCGTGACCGACCCCGAAGAAAAGCGCAAAATCATCGGCACAGAATTTTATAATGTATTCTGGAATGAAATCCGTAAGGAAGCGGACAAGGGCTTCTTTGCGCAGGGCACAATTTACCCCGACTGCATTGAATCGGGCAAAGGCGACGCAGACGTTATCAAAACGCATCACAACCGCGTCAAAATGCCGGAGGATATTGAATTTGAGGGCGTGATTGAACCGCTGTGCGACTTGTTTAAGGATGAGGTCCGTGCCGTCGGCGAAAAGCTCGGAATTCCGAAAGAGCTTGTTTGGCGTCAGCCGTTCCCTGGACCGGGACTCGGTGTGCGCATCATCGGAGAAATCACCGCAGAAAAGGTGCGTATTTTGCAGGACGCGGACGCGATTTTTCGCGAGGAAATGGCAAAAACGGGCTACGAGAAACAGTTAAGTCAATTCTTCGCCGTTCTGCCGAACGTGAAAACCGTCGGCGTGATGGGCGACCACAGAACCTACGACCATCTTATCGCCCTGCGCGCTGTGACCACCGACAACTTTATGACGGCGGACTGGGCACAGATTCCCTACGATTTGCTCGCCAAGGTTTCCAACCGCATCACCAACGAAGTGGAACACGTCAACCGCGTCGTCTACGACATCACCTCCAAACCCCCCGGCACAGTGGAGTGGGAATAAACTGAGAGGAGGATTTACAATGTCCGAATGGAATCCGGAAAAGTATTTACAGTTTCAGAAACAGCGCACGCAGCCTGCAATCGACCTTGCGAACCGTGTGCGGGAATGCGACCCGAAAACCGTTGCGGACATCGGGTGCGGTCCCGGGAACAGTACGGCAATTTTGAAATCTGTATTTCCGAAAGCCGAAATCTGTGGGATTGACAACTCCGAAACGATGCTCTCGAAAGCCCGCGCCGCGCACAGCGATATTCCGTTTCTGCTCGGCTCAGCGGACAATTTGACGGGGCATTACGATTTGCTGTTTTCCAACGCCTGCTTGCAGTGGCTGCCCGCGCACGAAACGCTGATTCCGTATTTGATGTCCCATTTAGCCGAGCACGGCACGCTTGCCGTGCAAATGCCGAAAAGTCAGCAGGAGCCGCTGTTTCAAATTATCCGTGCGGTTGCGGCAGAATCTGAATGGGACTTTTCCCGTGTGTATTTCGAGCAAAACGATGTACTTTCCACCGAAGCGTATTACGAAATTTTGTCTGTGTGCGCTGACCGCTTCGAGATGTGGGAAACCGCCTATTCTCATATTTTGCCGTCCCATCAAGCTTTAATAGAATGGGTACGCGGCACGCGGCTTCGCCCGTATTTAGAGGTGCTGACTCCCGCCGAGCAAGTCGAATTCGAAAATCGGATTTTGCAAAAAGCAAAAGAAGCCTATCCCCAAACCGAACACGGCGAGGTCATTTTTAAATTCAACCGTTTCTTTTTTACGGCAAGTAAATAACCGTTCATCAACCAACACAGGCAGTGCTCCGTTTACGGCGCACTGCCTGTGTTTCATAAAATGAATCGTATTCGCTTGACAAAAGTACGAAATCGTACTATAATCCATTGGTACGATTTCGTACTGTAAAAGCAACGCAGGGGGATTCTTATGCAGTCATCCGTATCGAAAGCCTTACAGCGCTTTAATTATTTATCTGCCGAAATCAGCGAGGCGTATCACGAGGCTGCCGCGCGGCTCGGACTTTCCGACAGCGCGATGCAGATTCTGTACGCGGTTTGCGATTGCGGACAGGACGGCGTTTGCCCGCTGCAAACCGTTTGCCGTCAAACAAGCCTGCCCAAGCAAACCGTCAACTCCGCCCTGCGGAAGCTAGAAGCCGAGGATGCGCTCCGTTTGGAGCAGAGCGGCAAAAAAAGCAAAAACATCTGTCTGACAGATGCGGGCAAACGGTTGGCGGAAGCAACTGCTCTGCGCGTGATTCAGGCGGAAAACGAAATATGGGCTTCTTGGCAGGCGGAGGAGGTAGACGTCTATCTGACCCTGACCGAAAAGTATTTACAGGAATTTCGGAAGAAAACGAAGGACTTTCGGGTGAAAGAATAAAATTATGACCAAAAAACCGATTCAACTTTCTGACCATTTTACATACAAGCGTTTACTGCGTTTTACACTTCCATCTATCGTTACACTGCTGTTCACCTCGATTTACGGCATCGTAGACGGTTTCTTTGTTTCCAACCTTGTCGGCAAAACACCGTTTGCAGCCTTGAATTTCATTATGCCTGTCTTAATGATTCTTGGCTGTGTCGGCTTTATGTTCGGCACGGGCGGCGGCGCACTGATTGCCAAAACGATAGGCGAGGGCAACCCCAAAAAAGCAAATGCAACCTTTTCTCTGCTCGTTTCTGTATCCGCCGCCTGCGGCGTGGTGCTCGCGGTGCTCGGCATTATATTCCTGCGCCCGATTGCCATGCTGTTGGGTGCCGAAGGGCAGCTGCTGTCAAGCTGCCTGCTGTACGGCAGAATCATTTTGCTTGCGCTCCCCTTTTACGTTTTGCAGTATGAATTTCAGTGTCTGTTCGCGACAGCCGAAAAGCCGAAGCTCGGGCTGTACGTCACGGTTGCGGCAGGCATGACCAATATGGTGTTGGACGCCTTGTTTGTCGCAGTCTTTCATTGGGGACTTGCGGGCGCGGCGGCGGCAACCGCACTCAGCCAGCTTGTGGGCGGTGTGATTCCGCTCGTATATTTCGGACGAAAAAACAGCAGCCTTTTGCGCCTTGTAAAATGCAAATGGGACAGCCAAGCGCTTTTGCAGACCTGCACCAATGGTGCTTCGGAGCTGATGAGCAACATATCTATGTCCTTAGTCAGTATGCTGTATAACGCACAGCTGATGAAATACATCGGCGAAAACGGCATTGCTGCCTACGGTATACTGATGTATGTCAGTCTGATGTGCCAAGCTGTTTTCATCGGATATTCCGTCGGCGCGGCACCGATTGTCAGTTTTCACTTCGGCGCGCAGAACCGCGCGGAACTAAAATCTCTGTTGAAGCGGAGCGCAATCCTGCTTGGCAGCTTTGCGGTTTTGATGTGCCTTGCAGGTGAGCTTTTGGGCAGACCGATCTCCGTCATCTTCGTGGGCTATGATACAGAGCTGTTGGATTTAACCGCGCACGCCTTTTCCATTTTTTCCCTTTCGTTTTTGCTCTCGGGATTCGTGATTTTCGGCTCCTCCTTTTTTACGGCGCTGAACAACGGATTTGTTTCTGCGGCAATCTCCTTTGTACGCACCCTGCTTTTTCAGGTCGCGGCAGTGCTTATATTCCCGTTGATTTTCGGGGTGGACGGCATTTGGTGGTCAATTCCCACCGCCGAAGTAATGGCGTTTTTCGTCACACTCTTATTTCTATTCAGAAACCGTAAGAAATACGGATATATGTAATTCGAATCAATCTCTTTCCTGCAAAGTAAAACGGCAGACCTCTCCGAAGTCTGCCGTTTTTTGCGTTATGCTTTTTTCCACTTCCCGTGCCCGTAAAACAGCAGGGACAGCACCGTTGCCACGCTCCAGCCAATCGGCCACGCCATCCAAATGCCGACGGCGCCGAGCACGTCAGATAACAGCTTCGCCAGCACCACGCGCAAAATCAAATCTGTAAAGGTGGCAACCATAAACTGCCGCATTTTGCCCGCGCCCCGCAAAACGCCGTCCGCCACAAGCTTTGCGGCAACCACGCAGTAGAACGGCGCAAGGATGCGCAAAATCTCCACGCCCGTGTCCATCGCAAGCCCGGTCGGATTGTCCAAAAAGACGTACACAAGATATTTCCCCGCGAACACATACAAAAGCGTCAGCGGTACGCACAAAATCCATACGAGCTTCAGCCCCGCGCGAAAGCCCTCGCGGATGCGTTCCGTTTTCCCCGCGCCGAGATTCTGCGCCGTGAAATTCGAAACGCCGTTCCCGAGCGTCGTCAGCGACGTGATGACCAAATTATTGAGCTTCACGGAAGCCGAATATCCCGCCATTACCGCCGAGCCGAAGGTATTGATGATGCCTTGAATCAAAATATTGCCGACGGAAATGAAGCTTTGCTGTAACATACTGGGCACCGCCACCGCCGCAATTTTGCCGAGCAGCCGCCACGAAAACACGTTCGGACGCATATCCGTTTGAATTGTCCGAAAGCGCAGAAACACAAAGATAACCGCCAAAATACAGCTGATACCCTGACACAGAAAGGTAGCCCATGCCACGCCCGCAACGCCCATTTTGAATGCCGTGACAAACAGAATATCCACCGCGATATTGGAAAGCGACGAGCAGGCAAGAAACCAAAACGGCGTTTTGGAATCTCCCAGCGCGGAAAAGATGCCCGTTGCGATATTATAATAGAATACAAACGGTAAGCCGAGAATATAAATATCCAAATACAGTTTGGACTCGGCAAACACATTGTCGGGGGTGTGAATCAAGCACAAAAGGTTCGTGCAAAACAGCATCCCGACTGCCATTAACACCGTGCACAGCACCCCGCCTGCAATCAGCGTGGTATACACGGCAGTTTTCAGCTCGGAAAACCGCTTTGCACCGAACAGTTGGGACACAATTACTGAACAGCCGATGTTGCACCCAAAGGCAAAGGCGATAAAAATCAGTGTGATTTCATAGCTGTTGCCGACCGCCGCAAGCGCATTTTCCCCAACGAATTTGCCCGCGACGAAGCTGTCGGCAATGTTGTAAAGCTGTTGAAACAGTATACTGCCGAACAGCGGCAGACAGAATTTTCGAAGCACCGCAGAGGATTTTCCGACGGTTAAATCCTGATTCATTTCCCTTTCACCCACTGTTGCAATTTTCACCCTATTATAATCCAAAATCCGCAATCTGTATACGCAAAAATTCTTGCGTTTTCGCTCTTGATTTTTGTGCATTATCGCGCTAAAATATATAATCGTTTTGAAAGAAAACACAGTATCGTAAACGGAGTGATTGAGAATGATTCGAGTCGGTATTGCCGGGTACGGCAATTTGGGGCGCGGTGTGGAAAGCGCGCTTCGCGATGCCAAGGATATGGAAACCGTCGGCGTATTTACACGCCGCAACCCCGAGAGCGTGAAAACCGTAACGGGGATTCCCGTGTATGCGTGGGACGACGCAAAAAATATGCAGGACAAAATCGATGTAATGATTCTCTGCGGCGGCAGTGCAAACGATTTGCCGACGCAGACCGCAGAGCTGGCGGCCTATTTCAACGTGGTAGACAGCTTTGACACGCACGCAAAAATCCCCGAGCATTTCGCACAGGCGGATGCAGTCAGCCGCGAGCACGGCAAAATCAGCGTGATTTCGGTCGGCTGGGACCCCGGTCTGTTCTCCCTGAACCGCCTTTATGGACAGGCAATTCTGCCGAACGGCAAGGATTATACATTTTGGGGCAAGGGCGTCAGCCAAGGGCATTCCGACGCCATCCGCCGCATTCCCGGCGTCAAGGACGGCAAGCAGTACACCATTCCCGTAGAGGCGGCACTCGAACAGGTCAGAAACGGTGAAAATCCCGAACTGACCACGCGCGAAAAGCACACGAGAGAATGCTTTGTCGTTGCCGAGGACGGCGCAGACAAGGCGGCGATTGAAACCGCCATCAAAACGATGCCGAACTATTTTGCAGATTATGACACCACGGTGCACTTTATCAGCCAAGAAGAGCTTGACCGCGACCACGCGGGGATTCCGCACGGCGGCGTGGTGTTCCGCACGGGCACAACGGGACTTTCGGGCGAGCAGAAGCACGTGGTGGAATACAAAATTCAGCTAGATTCCAACCCCGGATTTACGTCGAGCATCTTAGTCGCTTTCGCGCGCGCCGCATACCGTATGCAAAAAGACGGGATTTCGGGCTGTAAGACAATTTTCGATATTGCCCCCGCATACCTGCATCCCGCTTCGCCCGAAGAACAGCGGAAAGCATTGCTGTAAAAACTGAAATTTACCCCTTTCGGGGCACAGTTTGCGCTGTGTCCCGATTTTTGTTGTTCGGGCAATATACCGAAAAATCGGTGGCTTTTTTGTCGCTTCGTACAAACTTTACCGGTTTTGCCGTGTGGGTATTCCTTTTATATAAGCGATATAGTAAACTATATTATGTTCTTACATAAACCGAAAGGGTGGTTATCCTTTGAAATCCTTAAAAGGCGGTATCCGCACATTTACCGAAAAACCTATCTTCAAGGAAAAAGGCGTCGTGCCGCGGCGCGAGGGGCTTTGGTTCGCACTGGGTGTTGCGGGGCAAAATGTTTCCTGCGGTCTGGTGGGCTGGTTCTATTATTTTTGCACAGATGTCGCTTACTATGATATGGCGGTCATCGGCATTGTGCTGACCATTGCCCGCATATGGGATGCAGTTAACGACCCGCTGATGGGTGTAATTATTGACCGCCATCGCTTTAAAAACGGTGAAAAACTGCGGCCTTGGCTGAGAATTGCGCCGATTGCGGCGGGCTTTATGGCGATGCTGATGTTCATCAAGCCGCATTTTGCCAATAACAGTGCGTGGATACAGGGCGTATTTATTGCCGCTGTGTATCTCATATACGATATGGCGTTTACTGTGCAGGATGTTTCCATGTGGGGAATGACATCCGTTATGTCGCCTGTTTCCGAGGAACGCGGGCGCATCGTGCAATGGGGCAGAATCGGTGCGACAGTCGGTTCTTGGCTGCCCGGGCTGATTTCTGTATTTATATCCCTTGCAAACAAATTCGGCGTATCCGAAAAGATACTTTTTGCCGTACTCGGTATTGTTATGGGGATGGGCGGTATGCTCGTTTCCGTTACGACCTCTTTTGCGAAAGAACGCCTGTTATCCGTCCCCGAAAAGGGCGGCACAGGTCTGCTTGACAACCTTGGGGATTTGTTTAAAAACAGAACCGTTATGCTGATTTTGCTCGGCTCGATTTTAAGCGGATTCGCACTTACGATTCCCACCGTATATTTCTTTAAATATAAAGTCAGTTTGGATATCTTCGGTTTCCATATGGACGGTATGACCGTCAGCTTTATTTTCGGCATCGTATCGGGACTGCCCGGAACCTTGGCAATGCTGGTCGCCCCCTGGCTCGCAAAAAAAGTCGGCGGTATGAAAAACATACTCGTACTTTCCTGCGCTTGCGCGATTGCGGTACGCTTTATCTGCTTCGCGGTTGGCTACGAGGGAAACAAAATCATTATCATTGCACTGTTGTTGGCGTTGGCAAGCATTCCCGCAGGCGTTACGGGCATTGCGATGACCTCGCTGTTCGGCGATTCGATTGATTATATGGAATGGAAAACAGGCAGGCGCGCCGAAGCAATCACCTTCGCCGCACAGACATTTGCAAGCAAGATTGTCGGCGCAATCAACAACGGTGTTTCAACCTATCTGCTCGTTCTGCTGAAATACAGCGCCGCAGACTATGATGCGGGACTGCCGCTTTCCCCCGAATTTGACAAATGGATTTGGCCGCTGTTCATTTTAGGCCCCGTAATCGGCAGCGTGCTCAACCTGATTCCCATTCTGTTTATTAAATATCCGAAGAGCTTAAAAGAGCAGGTGGAAAGAGAGCTGAAGGAACGCCGTGCACAAGCAGCAGAAGCGGAAACAACCGTAAATTCGTAAAATCCTTCATATACAGTGAACCCCCGTACCGATATCGGCACGGGGGTTTTGATATATAGATTTGCAATTCAGGGATTATTCGTCCTTCCCACAGCAATGCTTATATTTTTTGCCGCTGCCGCAGGGGCAGGGGTCGTTTCTGCCGGGCTTTTTCGCCTTGCGGACGGGCTGTTTTTTCTCACTGCCGTCCGTGCCACCCGATGTCCCCGTAATTTTCACCTGCTGTTCACGTTTCACCTCTGCATCGGTGCGCAACACCACGGTAAGCATACCTGTCACAGTACCCTCCTGAATGGACGCGCTCATTTCGTCAAACATATCGAAGCTCTCCATACGGAATGCCACCACAGGGTCTTGCTGACCGTAAGAACGCAGATAAATACCGCGCTTGAGTTCTTCCATTGCATCAATGTGGTCCATCCAGCGCAAATCCACATTTTGAAGCAGAATTTTACGCTCCAGCTCCTGCATGATGAAGTCGCCGTATTTCTCGGCGCGTTCCTCGTAGCGCGCATGCGCTTTTTCGAGGAGCAAGTCTACGTAATCCTTCTGATTTTTATCTGCATCCAGTGTCTCGCCGTCCAAAACCCAGCCGAGTTTTGCCTGCATGCCCTTGACATTCCATTCCGCCTTCGGCAAAGAGGACGGGCAGTAGAAGTCCACCTGTGCCGTGAAGTAATCGTCAATCATCTTTTGGATGGTGCTGTGTAAATCCACACCGTCCAGCACCTGATTGCGCTGACCGTAAATGACCTCGCGCTGTTTATTCATAACATCGTCGAAATTCAGCACGTTACGGCGGGTAGCAAAGTTGTTGGATTCCACCTTTTTCTGTGCGCCCTCAATCAGGTTCGAGAACATTTTTGCTTCAATCGGCATGTCGCCGACCGATTTGAACGAATCCAAAATCGTATAGAAACGGTCACCCGCAAACAGACGCAACAGCTCATCCTCCGCGGACAGATAGAAACGGCTCTGACCGGGGTCGCCCTGACGGCCCGCACGTCCGCGCAGCTGATTGTCGATTCGTCTCGATTCGTGACGCTCCGTACCGATGATGTACAGTCCGCCCGCTTCGCGCACTTTCTCCGCTTCCTCACGAAGCTCCGCCTTATGCTTATCCTCTAATTCGCGGAAAGTTTTACGCGCTTCCAAAATTTCTTCGTTGTCGGTTTCGGCAAAGCCTGTCGCTTCGGCAATCAACTCTTCAATGTAGCCTTTTTTACGCATTTCGGCTTTCGCCATGTATTCGGGGTTACCGCCGAGAATAATATCCGTACCGCGTCCCGCCATGTTGGTCGCAATGGTCACCGCACCGAATTTACCTGCCTGTGCAATGATTTCCGCTTCTTTATCATGGTATTTCGCATTGAGCACCTCATGCTTAATCCCGCGTTTTTTAAGCGCTTTGGAGAGTGCCTCGCTTTTTTCAATGCTGATTGTGCCGACCAAAACAGGCTGTCCTTTTGCGTGGCTTTCAATAATCTGCTCAATAATTGCGTTAAACTTCGCCTGCTCGGTTTTATAAAGCACATCGGGTTCGTCTTTCCGCACCATAGGCTTGTTGGTCGGAATGGAGATAACATCCAGCGAATAAATTTCTTGGAATTCCACGCTCTCAGTCATTGCCGTACCCGTCATACCCGACAGCTTGTCATACAGACGGAAGTAATTCTGAAACGTGATGGTCGCAAGTGTTTTGGATTCCCTTTCGACCTTTACGCCCTCTTTGGCTTCAATCGCCTGATGCAGACCCTCGCTGTAACGTCTGCCGAGCATAATGCGGCCCGTAAATTCATCAACAATCAAGACCTCGCCGTCTTTGACAACGTAGTCCACATCGCGCTTCATCACGCCGATGGCGCGGATTGCCTGTTCAATATGATGATGAATCGTAATATTTTCCGCATCCATCAGATTTTCAATGTTAAAGAATTTTTCCGCCTTCTGAATACCCTGCTTTGTAAGCGTGGCGCTCTTTGCCTTTTCATCCACGACAAAGTCGCCGTCCGCATCGACCAAATCTTCCGCATTGAATTTGGTATCCAATTCTTTCACGGTAATCATGCGCAGGGTTTTGGCAAAGGAGTCCGCAATCTTATAAAGGTCGGTGGACTTGTCCCCCTGCCCTGAAATAATCAGCGGCGTTCTCGCCTCGTCAATCAAAATGGAGTCCACCTCATCGACAATGGCGAAGCTGTGTCCGCGCTGTACACGGTGTTCCGCATACAGTACCATATTGTCGCGCAGGTAATCGAAGCCCATTTCGTTATTTGTGCCGTAGGTAATGTCCGCGGCATAAGCGGCTTTGCGCTCCTCATTGGTGCACTCATGCACGATAAGACCGACGGACAGCCCCAAAAAGCGGTACAGCTTGCCCATCCACTCCGAGTCGCGGCGGGCAAGATAATCGTTAACCGTCACAATGTGCACGCCCTTGCCCGAAAGCGCGTTTAAATACGCCGGCAAAGTTGCCACGAGGGTTTTGCCTTCACCGGTTTTCATTTCGGCAATTCTGCCCTGATGCAGAATGATACCGCCGATAATCTGCACGGGGAAATGCTTCATTTTAAGCACTCTCGCCGCCGCCTCGCGGCAGGTTGCGAATGCCTCGGGTAAAATATCATCGAGCGTTTCACCGTTTTCCAAACGGCTTTTAAACTCGGGTGTTTTGGCTTTCAGTTCTTCATCGGTCAGTGCGGCGTACTCTTCGTCCAGCGCGAGTACCTTTTTCTGCAAAGGGATAATCCGCTTGACTTCTCTTGAGGAATAATCGCCGAATATCTTTTTAAATAATGACATAAGCTTGCGTCCTTTCCGCTGTTTCTCTGAAGAAACAGCCTATACAGGTTATAGTATAACATAGTTTTTGGAAAAAATCACCTCTTTTTTCGGAATAAATTTAAGTAATTTTGCATTGAAAAATTCCCGCGGAATCCCCTGTTTTCGTTGACTTTGTACGGAAAATTTGGTATGATTATCTCGTTATATAATTGTCAAACGGGAGGAATTACATTGACTGATGCAAGAACACTCGCCTATATCAACCTCTATGCGGTTTTGGGAACGCTCGAAAACCTCTGTGAGCTGGATACAAAGGCAAAGGAAATCCTTTGGGAGCTGAAAAAGCCCGTGACGGTCTGCTTTGACGTGAAAGGCGGCCCTGCGGCAACCATCCGCTTTACATCCCACGGCTGCCGTATGGAGGACGGCAAAAAGCCCTGTGACATTTTGATTCCCGTTGCATCCTGCGAAAAATTCAACGGTATCATTGACGGCACCGTGACGCCTGTCCCTGTAAAAGGCTTCTCCAAAATCGGCTTTTTGCTGAAAACCTTTACGGCGCTTACAGACCGTCTCACCGAACTGATGAAACCGACAGAGGAAGCGCTCCGCGACCCCGCGTTCTTCGAGCTTTCTACCGTGCTTACTTTCTACACCATTTCCGTTGCGCTCGCGCAAATCGGCAATCAGGATAAAATCGGGCAGGCAAGCGCGTCTTATATGCTCGACGGCGATATTTCTTTCGCAATCAAAAACGGTCCTGCGGCAACGCTGCGCGTACGGAACAATCACTTAGTCACCCTGAAAAAGCCCGCAGAGAACCCGCGCGCCATCATGCAGTTTGACAATTTGCAGCTGGCAAACGACTTGTTTAACGGCAAGGTAAACGCACTGGAGTGTATCGGTCTCGGCACAGTTGAGATTCGCGGTATGCTTTCCATGGTCGATAACATGAACAGACTACTCGACAGAGTAGCGTTGTATTTAGCATAAAGGGAGAGTGCGACAATGAGTAAATTTCCGGAATATACACATGACAAAAGCCATGAATATTTTAATCGCGCTATCAAGGTGATTCCCTCGGGCATTTACGGGCATTTGGGTCCTGCCGAAGGGCTTTGGGTTCCCGTTTCCAAATGGCCGTTCTACTCCGAAAAAGCCAAGGGCACCTATTTTTGGGATGTAGACGGCAACAAATACATCGACTTTATGTGCGCCTACGGCCCGAATGTCCTCGGTTACAACGACCCCGACGTGGACGCGGCGGCAATGAAGCAGTTAAAGCTCGGCAACTGCACCACATCCCCCTCAAAAATTATGGTGGAATGCGCCGAGAACCTCGTCGATACCGTAGCTTCGGCGGACTGGGCGTTCTTTGCCAAAAACGGCTCGGACACCACCACGCTCGCGGTTATGGCGGCACGCGCGCATACACATAAAAAGAAGATGTTCTTCTTAAAGGGCTTCTACCACGGCGATTTCCAGTGGGCGCAGAAAATCGACTACCCCGGCATTATGCCTGAAGAGGTCGCAAACAATGTGGTTGTACCTTGGTTCAATCTGAAAGCATTGGAAGATGCATACAACGCCTGTGACGGCGATGTGGCGGGCTTAATTGCACAGCCGTATGACCACGGCAATTTTAAAGATAACGAAGTCGCTTCCAAGGAATACTGGCAGGCAGTGCGCAAGTTCTGCGACGAAAAAGGCATGGTGCTGATTTTCGACGACGTGCGCACAGGCTTCCGTTTGGATTTGCAGGGCTCCGACCACTATTACGGCATTAAAGCAGACCTCATCTGCTTCTGCAAAGCACTTGCCAATGGCTACAATATGTCTGCTCTCTGCGGCGGCGAGCATATGAAAGCCACCGTTTCGGGCATCACCTACACAGGTTCTTACTGGATGAGTGCCGTACCGTTCGCGGCGTCGATTGCCTGCATCGATAAAATGAAAAAACTGAATACGCCGAAGATGTTCCGCGAAATGGGCACAAAGCTCACAGACGGCTTTGTGGCGGCGGGTAAGGAACACGGCTTTGATTTGGTCGTTTCGGGCGAGCCCGCGCTGTTCTATCTGCGCATCGCCAATGACGACAGCCTGATGCTCCATCAGGAATGGATTTCCGAATGTGTCAGCCGCGGTCTGTTCTTAGCTTCGCACCACAATCATTTCATGAATGCGGCTGTCACGGATGAGGATATTAAAACCGCGATTGAAATTGCAGAAGATGCATTTTCGGTTGTGGCAAAACGCCACCCCGAAATTAAGGGTTAATTTTCAGCAGGGTTTTGCTGTAACAATATGTATATAACAGGGAGGACATTATGCAAAGAGCACCTTTAACCAAGGAAGAATGGCTTGCGCTTGAAAAGAAGGCCAACGACCTGCGTCACCTTTGCCTGCAAACCACCGTTTGGGCAGGCAGCGGACACATCGGCGGCGGTATGAGCGTTATGGACATTCTGACCGTCTTGTACCACAGATACCTGAATCTCAAAAAAGAAGACCCGAAGTGGGAAGACCGCGACCGCTTCATACTCAGCAAGGGTCACGCGGGCATTGCGTATGCGCCCGTGCTTTGCGACTACGGCTGGAACGACCCCGAACAGCTGAAAACCTTTAACCTGACCAACTCCAAAATGGGTATCCATTTGGATTCCAACAAGGTCGAGGGCGTGGATGCGTCCACAGGCTCGCTTGGCCACGGCATTCCGATTGCAGCAGGCACGGCCATCGCAGCGCGCGTGCTCGGCAAGGATTACACGACCTATGTGGTTACGGGCGACGGCGAATTGGACGAAGGCTCCAACTGGGAAGGTCTTATGACGATTCACCACTACAACCTCACCAACTGCATCACGATTGTGGACCGCAACCACTGTATGATTGACGGCAACACCGAAGATGTTATGAAATTAGAGCCGCTGGCGGACAAATTCACCGCGTTCGGCTTCAACACCATCGTCTGCGACGGCAACAACATTGTAGAACTGTGTAAGGCAATCGACGCGGCACACGCCTGCACCGATAAACCGACTGTAATTGTCGCAGATACCGTCAAGGGCGTCGGCATCAAGCTGACGGCAGGCAATTACAAATGGCACTACGGCGCGATTGACGAGGAGATGGCGAAAACCGCTGCACAGGACCTCGACAATTACAGTGCAGAGCGCATTGCACGCTGCGGAAAGGAGTTTGAATAATGGCCGGAGGATTTGTTTATAACGTAATTGAGACCCCTGAGCTTTCCACCTCGGAAATCTACGGAAAGACTCTTGCAGACCTTGCAAAAGAACATAAAGAGATTGTGGCGGTCACCGCTGACCTTGCCACCTCCACAAAATTGCAGGACTTCACCAACGCCTGCCCTGACCGCGTGTTCAACGTCGGCATTGCGGAGCAGAATATGCTCGGCGTAGCGGCAGGTATGGCAAGAGCAGGTCTCGTGCCGTTCGCGTCCACCTTCTCGGTATTCGCGTCCTTGCGCGCGGCTGACCAACTGCACACCGACATCTGCTATCAAAATGTCAATGCGAAAATTATCGCGACCCATTCGGGAACTTCGTTCGGGCAGGCAGGCTCCACCCACCACGCAATCGTGGACTTGGCAGTGGCACGCTCCATGCCGAATCTGACAGTCGTCTGTCCTGCAGACGGGTACGAAACCGCGAACGCAGTCCGCGCGGCATATGAAAACTTCGGTCCTTACTACATCCGCATCAACCGCGGTTTTGACCGCGTGCTTTACGACAATGAAGATTACGGCTTTGAAATCGGTAAGGCAGTAGAAGTGCATCCCGGTACGGATATTACCGTCATCGCCTGCGGCTCGTGCGTTTTCCAGGCACGCGAGGCGGCGAAATTCTTAGACAGCGCCGACGGCTTGAAGGTGCGCGTACTCAATATGCACACCATTAAACCGATTGACAAAGAGGCAATTCTCAAAGCAGTGCAGGACACCCGCCGTATTATTACGGTGGAAGACCACAGTACCCTCGGCGGTCTTGGCTCTGCGGTTGCAGAGGTCGTTGTGGAATCGGGCAAGGGCTGTGCGTTTAAAAAACTCGGCCATCCCGACAAATTCGCCCCCATCGGTCTGCACGAGGATATTATGTCGATTGTCGGCATCGACGCCAACGGCATTATCGAGGCCGTGCGCGAGGTTATGCATAAGGACTTTGAGCTTGACGACAACTGGGACGATGAAGTCTAAAATCTTTGTTCAATCGTGCGGATAACGAATTAACTTTCCCCTTGCGTACCCTTGTACGCGGCAGGCAAACTTTAATCCGTTATCCATCACGCTGAACAGAAGATTTGACAAATCCTATCGAAGCACGTGCCTCGTACACTTCGGGGCAAAAGAAAGCGCACGATGCACGCACTGCAAGCAAAGATTTGGCTTTGTGCTCGGATGAGCGCAGGGCGGGGGGCTTGCTCCCGCCGCAGAATCTCGATTCCTTTCTATAAAATTCCTTTTAAAGGAGTGTGAAAATTTTGCACACAAAAGAAGAATTATATTCCAATAAAATTTTCTTCAACGCCGCACTGCCGCTTGTCAAGGTCATCGCAACCGATGTGCCGTCTTTAAAAAAGCAGTTTACGCACGTTCACGCGATTATTCAGGTCACGGCGCTTGACCCCGATGCAGAGGGCGGAAAAATCGGTATGCACTACGTCGTCAACGGCGACGAATGGTTGGTGCATCTGAACCGTGTTGACCCCAATCCGCACGTGGAATTGGAGTTCAAAAGCGTGGAAGCCATGAACGCCTTTTTCAAGGGCAAAATGAGTCCCGCCACACTGCCGAAAATGCGCGGCGTACTCAAAAACTTCGGCGCATTCAAAGCGTTTTTAATGACGCTTTTAAAGATGTCCTCTCTGTTGGGCGCAACCGAAGCGCCTAAAGACGACGAAACCAAAGAACTGATGGTCAAGTGCTTCTTCTACCTGTTGTCAAGCGGCATCAGCCAGCTGAACAAAATGGGTCACGAGAGCATTCACGACTGGACGAGCAAAAGCCCTGACCGCGTATACGCATGGGCGGTCAACGGTTATCCGCAGATTTCGGCATACCTGCGCATCAAGGCGGGGAAATCCCGCGCAGGTCGCGGCGAATATAAGCGCGCAATGCCGTTCTTCACTCTGCGGTTCGACAGCCTCGACAGCGCGCTGGGCATTCTCTTAGGCACTGACGATATGCTGGAAGCCGTGAAAAAAGGCAAGCTGATTATGGACGGCGCGCCCGAATTCGGCGGGCAAATCGGCACATACATGCTCGAAGTCGCCGCTTTGGCAAAATAACCTTTACAAATAAAAAGCGTGTGCATTCTAAGTTTGCACACGCTTTTTATTTGTCATTCTGAGAAACGCAAGAATCCCACACGGCACAAAGTGAATCTGATTTTTGGTAGGGAGGGGTTATTCCCCTAACAGGAGAAATGGCGAGCAAAGCGAGACAAAAGGGTAATGGCAAAGCCGTAACTAGTCCCCGCCTTGCAATTGTATCAGTCTTCGGCATACACTCCTACGGGTTGGGCAAATGTTTTGCACATCATAGGGACAGCCCTCTCGGCTATCCGTTTGCAGGACGCGCGATGCACGCCCTACGCGTTTGTGCAGATTTTTTACATACCGTGGGACAGCGCAGTACAAGCATATCTCCTCCCGCAAAAAGATTCCCCTGTCAAAGCATAAACCGCCCCGCCGCAAGCCAGATTGACTTGCGGCGGGGCGGTCCAGCATTTTAAACGGATACAGCTTTATACACCGAGATCCAGCATCTGCATTTTCGAGAATTTCTGCCCCCATGCGTTTGCCCAAGATTCGCAATAGAGCTTATAGTAAGACACATTGTTTTTCTTTCTGTAACCCTCAAAGAAATTGCACCAAACCGCCGAGGGCAGGGCGATTACAAGATAGTAAAGCGGTCCTAACAGCAGGCACTGCCAAGTGTGGCCGTACTCATGAATACGGGTGTTGTAAGTCCACTTTTGGCTTTTATGGTTGTCTTTCATAAAGATAAACAGCCCTAAGGAAAGCCCGCCCGAATTCCACGGCAGATAAACAATACGCGCATAACCGAAATGCTGCCAGCGGCGGTGCAGAAGTTTCGTGCAAATCAAGAATGCAATGCCGCCGACCAAATTGACGGGCAGTCCCCAAGTCCACTGCACGAGACAGAACAGGAAGTCCTGCACGGCGGTTTTCGGCGTGCGTGCTTTTTTCAAGGGTTCTTTCTGCTTGATGTTTACTTCGGTCATTTTGTATGTGCCTCCTTTTGTTTTGCGGCTTCTTCCGCCGCTTTTTTGGCATCTTCCAATTCCAGCAAAATCAGGTATTCGCCGTTTTCATTCTGCGCAAGCGTATGTGCTTCAACCGTATTGTTTCCTTTGCCGAGCCACGTATTTTCAAATTTCTGCCCCGAAATCAGTTCACAGCGTGCAATCTGCTCTGCGGTGAGGGTGACACTTCCGTATTTCTTTTTCGTCGCGACAGCGGCGCGAATCATGGTGTGGTCCTCGCCTGTCATTTGAAACTTTCGCAGCAGAAACAACGAAATCAGCGCCGCCGCAATCGGCACAACCGCTACACAGATTCGCACACCGAGCACCGCCTGCGACGACTGTGCAAACAGCTCGCCTGTTGTTTTTTCATATTCCGTAACCGTGTCTCCCGTCACAAGTCCGAAGCCCTGCAAGGTGAAGCCGACCATTGCCGCCATTACGCCCGCAACGCTCTTTTTAATCAGTGTACTAAATGTGGAAATCACGCCCTCGCGCCGTCTGCCTGTAATCAGTTCGTCCACATCGGTTAAATCGGGGAAAATGTTGGTAGACACAAAGCCCAGACCCGACATGCCGAACGGATACAAAACCATGCTCAGCAACATCAAAAGAGACCAAACCCATGCGCCTTTCCCGCCGCCGGCTTGCATAAACAAACCGATGGCAAGCCCGCCGACCATCAATGGGGTCACAATCGCACCGCACCGTTTTTTGCCGTATTTCATTGTCAGCGCGTAATTCAGCGGAAATGCACTCGCCTCCGCCACACCCGCCACGGCGTTAAACAGCGCGTATTTGCTGTATTGATTGGCGAGATATTTGACGTAATATACTTTGGAATTTAAATAGAACCCCGTGGAAAATTGATACGCCAAACTCATAAAGAAGTACTGCCGAAAGGAACGGTTTTTAAAAACCAGCACATATTCGCGCAAAATATATTTGAGGTCCAGCGGCTCCACTTGCATATGCTCGGAGCTTGGTTCGCGTGTCGTTTTAAAGGTCATAAATACCGCAGCGGAGAAAAATACTGCAAGCACAATACCAATAACTGCAAACGGTGCTTTGGATTCGGACGAAAGGTTATCGCCCGACCCGAACAGAGAAAGCACCAAAACCGCAATGCCGAACGCGGGCACCATACCTGCGGAATTGAACAGATACCCCATAGAGTTGTATTGCGTACGCAGATTATAATCGGGTGCAAGCTCGGGAAGCATTGCCGTATGCGGTACGCCGATAACGGTATACGCCGTTTTATACAGCATATATATCAAAATAAAAAACAGCATTGCGCCCGTCGGATTTTCCCTGCCGTTTACAAGATAGCCGTTCCACAGCAATGCATAGGACGCCAGCAACAGCGGAATTCCCCACAAAAGATAGCGGCGGTGTTTACCGTATTTGGAGCGCGTGCGGTCAGTAATCAGCCCCATAACGGGGTCGGTCACCGCATCCCAAACGGTGGCAATCATAACCACGATACCCGCCTGATTTAAAGACAGATTGACAACATCCGTCAGAAAAATCGTGAAATACATGCTGATAATGTACCCTGCCCCGCCCATAAAAATATTGGCGTAGCTGTAACGCATCATCGGCAAAATCGCTGTTTTGAAGTCCCCCTTGACCCCAATGGCGCGTTTCAGTTTCTCCCCCATAATTTTTTGCTCCTTTTCGGATGGATTTTATTTTGTAGGGAACAACCTCTGTGTTGTTCCGTGAGATTTCAGCAAACGTCGCGGGCGAACGCAGTTCGCCCCTACGGGATTTGCAAAATTTGTCATTCTGAGCGACAGTGAAGAATCTCACACGGCACAAAGTAAATTGGATAGATATGTAAGGAATGGGCAATGCCCATTCCGCGGGCACGCAATACACGCCCCTACGAATTGTGCACCAGCTTTACAACGTTTTTTTCATTCGATTCTCCGCGTAAAACGTATACCCGTATTTTTTATAAAACGCCCGTGATTCGAACCATTCTTCGCCGTGTCCCAAATGCACATACACCGTTTTTATGTTTTGCCTCCGCATATGATTTTCCGCACACTGCAAAAGCGCCGCACCGATTCCCTGCCGTTTCAAATTGTATTTCACAAACAGACGGTGCAGGTCCGCCTCGCACGGATTTGCACGCAGATTATAGCCGACACTGCCGACCACTCGGGATCTGTCATTCAGTGCCACCCAAAACATACCGCCGCGTGCCGTGTAATTTGTTTTGATATCCAATAAGTCTTCATTCAAACCGGGGATTCTGCCCAATGCGTTTTTCGCTTCCAACACCATAAAAATAAGGTCGTCGCGGTACTTCGGTTCAAACGGAAGAATGTTTATCTCCCCGCTCATTTCAGTTTATCCAGCGGCAGACTATATGCGGGCAGAAATTCTTCTATAAAAACTTCTGCTTCGGGACACTGCATTTTTTCAAGCGCTTTTTTCGTGGCGCGCTCCGCATCGGAAAACTCGCTGTTGCCTGCCTTGCGTTCTTCAATACATTTTATGTACGCTGACAGCTTATCCGCCGCTTTCACCAGCACATGCAAATCCGCTTCGCCCGATGCTTCTTCCGACAAAAGCGGTTCGTAATCCGCCCGCAAATCGTCGGGCAGCATGGAAAGCAGACGCGCGCTTGCATACTGTTCCACTGCCGCAAATGCCGTGCGCATTTCTTTACTGTGATATTTTACGGGTGTCGGCATATCGCCCGTGATAATTTCGGGTACATCGTGATATAACCCCAAAAGCGCCGCACGGGAAACATCATAGTTTTTTTGGAATCTGCGGTTTCCGATAACCGCAAGCGCGTGCGCCAGTGTCGCTACCTCGTAGGAATGCTGGCTTAGGGTTTCGTAAGTTGTGTTGCGCATCAGTGCCCAACGGTGGATATATTTAATGCGCGAGGCAAATGCGAAAAAATTGCTTTTCATAAAACTGCTCCAAAAAATTGCTTTAAAATGCGAAGGTTCGCAGCGGAGCTCCGTGCGAACCTTTGCGAAAATTATCTATCATTAATTATAATTGGTCTCACCGACACTGTGCCACAGGATGTAGAAATCAAAGCCCGATTTTCTGTAAGTATCCATCTGTGTCTGTGCATCGCCTTTACGGAAGCCTGCGTTGATAAGTCCCTGTTCCATGGCGCTGTGCATGGTGCTGTTATACGTGCGGATGCGTGCATACATCACCATATCTGTCGGGGTAACCGTTGCCCGCTTAAACCCGGTCAGCCACCAGTGCTTCTGCCAACCGCGGGTGAAAAATTTGTTGCCGCTACGGTAATCCTGCGCGGTTAAATAGCAGTCATAGGTCATGTACATTAAGTGGTCATCGTCCGCGCAGAAATACAATTCGTCCGTCTGCCCCGGTTTTTTATTGTATACGCCGATTTCCGCGCCGCCGAACGGACCGTACTGTCCTTTCCAGAACTGCAAGCGCCAATTCAAGCCCGCATAATTAAAATCGACCTTTGTCGTTAAGAACGTCATATTGCCCAAGGGCGCAACCGCATCATAATGCTTAATGTAGTTGCCCGAACGCTGCCAGCTGTCCAGTTCCGTATAGAATACGCCCTCTTTCGCATCATAATTGTAGCCGAACGCATTGATTAAAGATGCCACAAGCGATAAACCGATACCGCTTTGATTTGCGGCATTTTCAGCTTTACTGCCCGCTGTGGTGTTCGGAGCTGTTGATACAACTGCCGCTGAAGAAGGTTCTTCTGTTGTGGTTTCATCCGTTACAGGCACTGTCGGCGCCGCAGTGGTTTCGGGTGCGGCTATTGAATTTGCCCCACGGGTAATTTCATTATCTCCGTCGTCTTTTTTACAGGACGCAAACGAACACACAATCAGCATGACGGCAAGCATCGCGGCGATTGCTCTTTTTACCGTTGAATTCATTGGATATTACCTCCGTCTTTCATGCACCGTATCCAAAACAGATATGGTCTCCATACACAGTTTCTGCTCAAATTATCGCACAAAATCTGCACAGTGTCAATAGGCAAGTCTGTTGACAATTCTCGGAACTATTGCATTTTTTACCGCAATGTGGTAGGCTATTTTCAGAAGATCAGCAGAATAAGAAGTCTGTTTTTACACAATAAGGAGAATATGGAAAATGAGTATCATCAAGGATGTCTCTCTGCACGCTTCGGGCGAGCAGAAAATTCAATGGGTAAAAAGCTACATGCCGCTTTTGTCGGGTCTGGAATCGGAATTTCGCGAAGAACTCCCCTTCAAAGGCTTGCGTGTGGCGCTTTCGGTGCATTTAGAAGCCAAAACCGCTTATCTCTGCCGCGTGTTGCAGGCGGGCGGCGCGGAAATGTATGTAACGGGCAGTAATCCGCTTTCGACACAGGACGATATTGCCGCCGCACTTGTACACGGCGGTATGGAAGTGTTTGCCATACACGGCGTGACCGCAGAGGAATACCGCGCACACTTAAAAGCGGTTATGGAACACCGTCCCAACATTATTATAGATGACGGCGGCGACCTTGTGAATCTGATTCATAACGAGTATTCGGAATTCCTGCCTGATGTGCTCGGCGGCTGTGAGGAAACTACCACAGGGATTATCCGCCTGCAAGCAATGGCAAGTGATAACGCTTTACAGTTCCCGATGATGGCGGTTAACAACGCAAAATGCAAATATCTGTTTGACAACCGCTACGGCACGGGGCAATCGGTTTGGGACGGCATTAACCGCACTACAAATTTGATTGTCGCGGGCAAAACCGTGGTAGTGGCGGGCTACGGCTGGTGCGGCAAAGGCGTTGCCATGCGCGCGAAGGGACTCGGCGCAAAAGTCATTGTAACCGAGGTTGACGCGGTAAAGGCAATGGAAGCCGTAATGGACGGCTTTACCGTTCTGCCGATGGCCGATGCCGCCGAAACAGGCGATTTCTTTGTGACGCTTACAGGATGCAAAGATGTGATTACCGAACAGGCAATGCGCCGCATGAAAGATGGCGCGATTCTCTGCAACGCGGGGCATTTTAATGTGGAAATCAATATCGGCGATTTGGAAAAGCTCTCCGTTGCGCAGTTTGAAAGCCGAAAAAACATTATGGGTTACCGAATGGCGGACGGCAGGGTGTTACATTTGATTGCAGAGGGCAGACTCGTCAATCTTGCCGCAGGCGACGGACACCCCGCCGAAATTATGGATATGAGTTTTGCGATTCAGGCACTTTGTGCGCGGTATATTGCACAGCACCGCAGTTTAGAAAAAGGCGTACATTTTGTCCCCGAGGAAATTGACCGCGAGGTCGCCCGCCGCAAGCTGCTTGCGTGGGGTGTAAAGCTAGATTCCCTTACAGATGCACAGGAAACCTATTTGCACAGTTGGAATGTGTAAAATCGCAACCCGTAGGGACAGCCTTCTCGGCTGTCCGTTTTCGGGCGCTTCATGAAGCGCCCCTACATGGTTCGCAAAAATTTGTCATTCTAAGCGCAACGAAGAATCTCACGCAGCAAAAAGTAAATTGGATAAACGCGTAGGGACGGACATCCTTGTCCGTCCGCGAAGTTTCATCTGATTTTGGCGGGCGCGCAATGCTCGCCCCTACGGTTGTATAATTTTTCAGTCTACTTGGACGGGCGTAGAATCCCTACGGCTGGTGCGGTTTGCCGTTGATTTTGCAAAATCCGACCTTACACAACGCGCCGCTCCTGATTTGCATAGGAGCGGCGCGTTTTTATTTGTAAAGCTATTTTGCTTTACGGTATTTTCCGATACACCAAAATATGAAATTCCGTTTCGGTTGTCAAATCCGTCAGTGCGGCGAGCCTTGCCTGCTCGGCGCGTCCTGTTTTGTAATAGTACGGTGTCATTAAAAACAGATTCCCGATGTCCTGCGCCGAGTTCAGGTGCAGTTCACCCGTCAAATGCAGATGCTCCTCCAATTTGTACCCCGTCCGCACAAAGTCGGCGACTTCGTTTTCATACGGCTTCTCATACACCGCCGCTTTCAAGCCGTACAAATGGCGCGTGCCCGGAATCACTTCCACAAGCACGCCGTCCTGCTTCAGCACACGGGCGAATTCCGCTTCGCTGAACGGCGAAAAAATTTCCGTAAGCACATCGACGCTCGCCTCCGCCGCAGGAATCCGAAACGCGCTTGCCACCGCAAGCTGTGCGGATTTGCACCGCTTGGCGGCAAGATTGACGGCATCCTTGGAAATATCAAAGCCCAAAACTGCGGCGTAACCGTCCAGCGCCGCGCAGATTGCCTCGGTATAATACCCCTCACCGCAGCCGCTGTCCAACAGCGTGCCGCCTGCGGGGGTATATTTTTTTGCCGTCTGCACCACCGCCGCACGCAATTCGGCGTAAGCACCCGTATCCAAAAAATCGCGCCGTGCACACACCATCGCCTTGTTGTCCCCGTGCCCCTTTGCCCCCGAATGGTGCGTCAGCAAATGCACGTAGCCGCTTTTTGCCTTATCAAAGCTGTGGCAGTTCGGACATATATATGCTTTTTCGTGATTTTCTAACTGTCTGCCGCACACGGGGCAACGAAACCCAGCCATATAAACACCTCGGGATTAAAAGTAGGAGCGGACGGTAAAGTCGCTTTCGCAAAAACGCAAACCGCCCCTTGTGTCATTCTGAGCGTAGCGAAGAATCTCACACGGCACAAAGTGGATTTGTTACACGTGTAGGGAACGACCGATGACGCGTTCCGCAAGATTTTGCACAATATAAATTGGATACACGCGTAGTGGCGGACTTCACGTCCGCCGTCGAGGTATTGCGAAAGATGACTGCGCCCGGGGCGCCGAGTCGTCGCCCCCTACGGGTTTGCGAAAACTTGTCATTCTGAGCGCAGCGAAGAATCTCACACGGCATAATGTAAATCGGATATATGCGTAGGGAACAACCGTTGTGTTGTTCCGCGAAATTCCATCTGATTTCGGCGGGCGATTCGTGAATCGCCCCTACGTTCGGTTCGCCGCCGTTGGATTATGCAGATTTCGCGGGCGAACGCAGTTCGCCCCTACGGTGGGGTGCGGGGCGCGGATGCGGGGCGTCGAGGTTACGGCTGCGCCGTTACCCTTTTGTCGCTCCGCGGCATTTCCCCTAAAAGGGGAATCTTCGCCGTCCCCTACGGGTTGCTATGATACACGCACTGCCTGCCGTCTGTCATTCCGCGTCAATCACCACGCCGCGGGCGGCGCGCTGTTCGGCAAGCTCACGGGTGATTTTGGCTTTCTTTTCACCGACCAAATCATAGAAGAACAGCGGGATTGTGCAGAGGAACAGGGAGACGGCGGGAATAATCGAAATCAGGCTAAACATTCCCGTGCGCACGCCTGCGTCCATTTCCAACGGATTCGCCGTCACCTTGGCGCTGATGCTTGCCACATCGAGATTGACAATCATATACATTAAAATAATAAAGCTTGTGCTGACGGCGTTGCCGAGCTTCGACACGAAGCTCATAATTGCCGAGCCCATACCGTTCAGCCGCGCACCGGTTTTCCACTCCATATAGTCCAGCCCGTCGCCGATCATTGCGGGCGCGCAGACGTTAATCGCACCGAGCGGGATGCAGGAAATGACAAAGAACGGCACACACAGCCAAAACCGCTCATAGCCCAAGAACCAAATAATCATACTCGAGACCGTGCCCATTAAGGATGTGGAAATAATAATCTGCTTGTAGTTGAATTTCTTAAACAGCACGGGCATCATCAGCATCGCACCGAACATTCCGAGAGCGCTTGCAATCTGAAACACAGTCGAGACCAGCGAAATATTGCCTTGCAGGGCGGCTTCCTTTTCGATGCCCGTCAAGCCGGTCAAATCCTTGCCGATGTAAAAGCTGTAGCGCGCCACATGCACCGCGCCCGCCTGATACATATACCGCGCCGAAGACAATACGCCCATAATTCCCGTAAGCAGCAATGGCTTACAGCTGAAAATCTGCCCAAGTGCGGTCTTGTCGCCCTTTTTGCGCTTGGGCGGGTCGGGCACGCGCACACGCTCCTTCGATGTGAAATAAACGCTCGCGAACAAAATATTGCCGACCACCGCGCAAAACAGCGCAATCACCATATATTTCGTTTTTTCAAGCTCCGTGCCGCTCAAATTGAATTTCGGCAGAATGAAGCCCAAAACCATAAAAAACGCCATCGGCACGGCAGAGCCGACGCCGTTTGCGGTGCGCCCCTTGCTGATGATGCGCCCGCGCTCGTCGGGATTCGGCGTCATCACATTCGGCAGACTCCAGAACGGCACATCGGAGGCGGTGTAAATCATCCCCCACAGCACATAGGTAACCGTCGCATAAATCATCAGCTGTGCGCCCGAAAGCTTCGGCGCATAGAACAGCAGCACTGTCAAGATCGCAATCGGAATCGGCGTATACAGAAGATACGGACGCATTTTGCCGCGCTTCGGATGCGCTCTGTCCATCACATAGCCCATCATCGGGTCGTTGACCGCGTCCCATACGCGCGCGAACAGCATCAAAAGCAGGACGAACATCGGCGCGAGCTTCAGAACATTCATATAGAAGTCCGATATGTACGAGCTCATAATCGCATAAATCATACCCTGCCCGAGTGCGCCGACGCAATACGACAGCCATTCTTTTTTTGACGTGTAGGTTTCCATTGCAAATTCCCTCTTTTCTGTTTATTTCATTTCCCGCACCGTTTTCGGCACGGGCAAAACTGCATTGCTGTCGGGGTAGCCGCTGTTGTATAAAATGCCGTCGATAAAGCTTTGCGGGTCGTCTGTCTTTAACGCCCTTCGCAAAATCGGCATCAGACGCGCGGTCAGCGCGGTAAAGGAGATATATTCGGGGGTGTCGGGCGTGTACGGCTCGTCACCCGCGTAAATATTGCGCACCACGTCAATCACGAAATCGCACAGCCGCACATCATACATTGCGGGGTGGATTTTCTTTGCGCAGAACAGCAGACGCCCCGCTTTTTTGAAGGTCAGGTGATCCATCAGCTTGCCTGCCGCCGCAATCGGCACGCGGAGCTTCCAAGCCTTTTCCTTCGGCAGGCTGAAGCCGTGGCTGATTTCACAGAAATGGCGGATGTCGTGGGCGGCAGATTGGAAAATATCCCGCAGCATAAACTCGAAATGGTCCTTGCTGTATTCCAGATAGCTTTTGCCGCCGAGATTCCAGTCAAGCGTTTCAATGTGCTGTGTTTCAATTGTCAGCGTTTCGTCGGTCAGGGTCATTTTCCGAATCGGACTCGGATAGCCGATCAGGCTTGCCGTGTTGATGTCAAAAATGCGGTTGCCGCGCGGGGAATCGAAACAGCTGATGTGCTGCATATGCGTGTGCCCCGTGAACATAAAATGGACGCCCGCGTCCGCAAGCAGAGCGGCGACGGCTTCGTGGTCGCCGATGAGCTCATCGGCAGGACCGTATACGGGGCTGGGCTTTAAGAGCGGATGGTGCCCCATCGCAAGCAGGGTATCGCCGCTTTGCTTGGCTTCCTCGAGCTGTTCCTCCAGCCACTTCCGCTCCGACTCCAAATAGCCGTGGAAGCCGCGCTCCCAGCCGACGCCGTCGTCATTGAGCACAAACAGGCGGATGTTTTCCGTCAGCTTCGTCACATACGAAAAGCTTTCGCGATGCACGGAGAGTGCGTCGCGCGGGCCGAACTCCCAATACAAGTCCAAAAGCTCCGGCTTGGTCAGTCCCTCGGACTGCACCTCGCCGCGGTCGGCAAAATAGGTTTGCGGATACGGCGGATAGGGTGCGACATCGTGCGTTGCCGTCAGCACAAGCACACGCTTGCCGCCGTCGGTCAAGCGCCGAAGCTTCGCGGGGAGTGCGTAATGCCCCTCTTTTTCGCCGTCGCTGACCAAATCGCCGCTGATGAGCACCACCTCGGTCTCTTTGTCCTCCAACAGCTTGTCAATGGCGGCGTCCAAAATCGCGCCGCTTTCCGCCACGCATTTCTGGTCGTATTTTGCGCGGTATTCCCACGCCGCACCCTGCGGATGCAGTACCTCTGATGCATAATAATGCAAATCCGTCATTTGATAAAAAGAAAACACGCGCCGACCCCTCCCGTTTTTATTTTAATCTATCTTATATTATAGAAAAAAGTTCCGTACAAAGCAATGCACGGAACAGTAGAAAAACAGGTTGGAAATATAGACAATATAGATAACGGCAAACTGACAATTTCGTTTAAATTGTCGGGTTCATCTATATTGAGCCATACGGTTATACAATAAAACTCCACTCCATAAATCTTTTCTGCATGAATTCATCGTTGAAACGGCAATCGATTTGCTGTTCTGTATAGGATGCGGGCGCAATGTTTTCATGCCGTGCCGACCAGCGCATCATGGCGGCCGCCGTTACCGAAAGATTGACAATCATAAAAACAGATAAAATCGCGCAGGCAACCTTCCAAGCTCTCCCCTGCATTTTTTGAAACAGCTTTCGCAGGGTCGGCATGCAAAACCGTGCAAACAAAATTCCTGCCGCGCCCCAAACCAATGTCATGAAAAAGCAGATGCGCCCATGCAGATTTAAAAATTCGCCGCTGTAATCCCATGCTTTCATCCCTAAACCGTAATCTATCAGCCAACCGCAGAAATACTCTACCGCATCTAAAATCAGCGCCACCGCCAAAAAGCGTACTGCCATGTTATGCCGTTTGAGCTTTGCCGCCGCAATGTACAGGATTACAACGCCTACGCCGTAAATCAGGCAAAACGGTCCCCAAACCGTGACCACGTGCGATTCCCAACGGTGAAACCGTGCAAAACACCACACGCCCTCTAACAGCACCCCTGCCACGTTGCCGAGCATAAACAGCCAAAACATATTCTGATAGGTAATGCCGTCGGCATTTTCCTGCCGTTTCTCTTTTACCGACTCCGTCGCCATATGTATTCTCCTTTACACTGCAAGATATTTCAATTTTTTCTGACCTTACTTGCAGTATAAAGGAATGTGACGCAGACGGCAATAGAGTTCCGCAAGTCTTAATACTTCTGTTTACGGATTTTATATTTCTTCCTTTTTCCGTTACTTTTTCGTAATTTTTAGAAGTGCCGTGCGGTAAGTCAGATGTATAAAGCTTGTCATTCTGAGCGGAGGGACAGCCTAGGCGCGCTGTCCGTTCGCCCCCTCCCCGAGGGGGCTGGCACGGCGAAGCCGTGACCGGGGGGAGGTTACGCACACGGCACAAAATAAATGTGATAATCGTGTAGGAAACAACCTCTGTGTTATTCCAAAATTTTCATCGGATTCTGCGGGCGCGCAATGCACGTCCCTACGCAGTGGTGTATCGCCGTCGTTTTTTTGCAGAATCCAACCTATCTCGGTCGGGCGTGGAAACCCGCCCTTACGGGATTGTGTGTGTTCGTTTTTGCAAAAACAAAATCCCCCGACAGACAGCGAAATGCCGTCTGTCGGGGGAACGTGTATTTCTGTTAACCGAGCAAACCGCCGAAAAGACCGCCGAGACCGCTTTGCTGTGTTGTCGGGGGTTCGCCCCAAACCTGTACAAATATCTCTTTGCCCTTTTCGTAGTCCTTGCCGTGTTCGGGCGTGGTAGCAATTACGATACCCGCCGTATGCGTGCCGTCATTTTCTTTTTCGACCTTTGTGCAGGTAAAGCCTGCGGCAATCAGCGTCTGCACGGCGGCGTCATACTGCATGCCCGACACATCAGGCAGTGTAATAATTTCTGTTCCCTTGCTGACCACGATTTTCAAATCCGAACCCATCGGCACACGCTGTCCCTCGTTCGTACCCTGTGAAATAATGTAATCCGCTTCAACATTGCTGTCATAGGCGTATTCCACAACGAAATGAAAACGCTCGTTTAAAACCGTGTCGCTCTTGATGCGCGTGTAGCTTTGCCCCGCAAAATTCGGCACATCCACAAGCTCCTGCTCTACGGGCGCGCTGGGGTCGTTTGCCCCCGCCGTATCCCGTGTGAAGAACAAATAGCCGCCAAGCACCAAAAGTCCGACGGCAATCACTACACCGAAGGAAATCAGCAGCATCCGTGTCTGCTCCTGCTTGCGCAAAATTTCTCTGCGCATTTTTTCCTTGCGGCGGCGCTCCGCCTCTTCCTCTTCGGTTGTTTTCGCTTTAATTGCCGCATCTGCCGCGCTTTTTTCCGCAACCATAACCTTCGGCGACCCTGAAAGCTCCTCGCGGTATTCGTCAATAGACTCGGTACGGTCATCGGGTGCAATCGCCAGTGCATGCTGAATCGCACTTACGGCGTATGCGGGCAAGCTTTCCGCAAACTTTGCGGGAATCATCAGCTTATCGTTGGCAACGCGCTCAGGCGCTTCCTGCGGCATACTGCCGATGAGCATACGGTATGTGACCGCACCAAACGCATAGACGTCCGTCCACGGACCGATACTGCCCGAACGGCTGTACTGCTCAATCGCCGCGTAACCTGAAACAGGTTCAGCGGAAAATCCGCTGTTCATTACACGCGCATCGGGAATCATAAAATCCGTCAGGCGGATTCTCCCGTCGCGCCCCAAGCAAAGAGAATTCGGCGAAATACCGCAATGCACAATACCCATTTCGTGCAGTTTGGAAACCGTAGATACCACGGGCATCAGCAGTGCTTTGGTCTGCTCAAACGACAAATACCCGGTGCGGCTTTTCAGTAAAAATTCACGCAATGTGATGGTTTCCACAAATTCCGAAACGGCATATCCTGTTTCGTTCGTTTCAAAAATATCCAACACGGGTACAATCGCCGTTAAGGAGCGTACACGCGCAAGCTTCCGCCACAAATCGAGAAACGCCGTAAGCCCGTCGCGGAACAACAGCTCTCCGCCGCGTTTCACCTGTATATCCGTTGTGCCCTGCACGCGGGAAACCAACTGTTCCGGTAAAAATTCCCGAATCTGCACAGCGATTTTACGCGTGCAGTCCCAGCCCATATATGTAACGCCGTCGCCGCCCGCAGACAGTACCTTACCAATCAAATACCGTTCCGCAACCAAAGTGTGCAGCGGCAAATACGGCGCAATTTGCGGGGTATCCTTTGAAAAACCGCAGTGCGGACAGATATCCGCATCCCCGATTTCTTTCATACAGCCCATACAAAGCGTATCCTGCATCATATTAAGCCCTCCGAACCTCGAATAAATTTCCTTATCGGATTTCAGCCCATGGCTTCTAAAGCAAAAGCCTATCTTTATAAGTATATATCATAGCAAAAAACAAGGTCTGTTGTCAAGAATAAGCCTGCGACAAAAACAGACCCCTGTCTGCATTATACTTTTTTCTCCCTTTCCATCAGCCGTACAAGGCGCGGGCGGTTATAGCGCTGCATACAGACAAACGGTAAATCGCAAAAGCTTCCGAATACGGAAGTTGCAATCCATACACCCCATGCGCCGTACCAAATGCCCAACAAAATCGGGACAAGGCTTAAAACCGCACTGATTTCATGAATCACCTCATTGCGGCACATGGTTTGCACAATCTCAAACAGTGTTTTGTTTTCAAGTGAATAGCTCGCAGGATTGCCTGACGGCAGATATTTTTTCCAGCGGCGCACACGCAGTTTTTTGTAAAGCGGCTTTTCAAACGGTTTTTCCGAAAACCACGCATTTCGAAAATTGTAACGGTGCTTTACAAGATACGCCACCGCAAGACGCGTGCTGACGTGGTAAAACAGCACGCCGAACGAAAGTGCAAAAATAAAAAAGACAGTCTGCCCTGTGACGAACCCACCCAGTAAGCCCGCGGCGGAAAGAACAGCTGTTCCGATAAGCGCGGCAAAAAACAGCTTTTGCATAAGCATTCTCCCTCGCTTTTGAAAATAAATTTTGAATTTGCGGGTTTGATTCCGATTCCTCTATATACAGCTTTGGCAAAAATGGCAGAAACCATTCCGCAATTTATCCGCAAATACAAAAAAGACCGCCAAAGGCAGTCTTAAAAATGTGAGCGATTTTCCCCCGCAAAATTATGCCGCGAATCTGCCGTTGGGAGAAATCCATGTACCACCGACGCGGGAAAAATCATAGAACCGCACCACCAAACGGATTTTGAAGCTGTGTGCATACAGTAATTTTTCGGAAACCGCTTGGTTAAAGAAAGAAACAATCGGTCCCATACAAAAGGCGGTGACCACCGTGCCGATACCGACAGGTCCCGCAAACAGGAACGCAACCGCCGTGCAGACAATATCCGTAATCACGCGGCACCATTTATACTGTACGCGTGTTTTTTCGTTCAGTACAAATCCCATGGCGTCATACGGAGAAACGCCCATGGACGCTGTAAAATACAGCGAAGCCGCCAAACTCAGGATCAGTACGCCTGCAACCATCAAGCATAATTGGATGGGCAAAAACGTGGGCGCGGGAATAAAACGCGCATACAGTCCCGTAAAAAACTCGCAGACATAGCCCACGCCGACCATGTTGAACACCGTACCGAGATTCACAAGCTTTTTGGCACACAGCAAAACGAAGCACAGCAAAACGCCGTTGACAAGCATTTGATAAAATCCAAAGCTGATACCGAGCTTCGCGCTGACAGCCATGTTCATTGCCGTGAAAGGGTCTACGCCCAAATCAGACAACGAAAACACAGACACGCCAAAGCCCATGAGCAGTACGCTCGCAAGCATCATGCAGATTCTGCGCATACCGTGTGCACTTTTATATATTTCTATCGGATTGATTTGCTTTAAAAGTTGTTTCATAGGGATACCTCTTGCGTAAACTGCACATGTGCAGTGCCTTTTATTTGTTAATAGTTTACAATTGAATCTGCGGTATGTCAACTTGTTTTCCATGCTTTTTGTTGAAAATATACAATTTCAGAGGTAGATACAGAATGTACAAAATCAGATTATAAATTTTGTGCACATTTACAATGATTCCGAAATTTGCATACAGAAAGCAAAGAAAAAGCACTGTAAAGTTTTCATTACAGAAAAAGTTACAGTGCAATTATTTCATTAGATTATCTGTCTTTTTGTTAGAATCCCGCATTTAAATCTGCATTCACACAATCGTACCGCCGCCGACAACGGTATCACCGTCATACAGCACCGCCGCCTGCCCTTTGGTGACGGCGCGTTGGGGTTCATCAAAAACAATTTTCAGCGTGTCCGTATCGGTCTGCGTCACCACGGCGGGCTGTTCGGTCTGATTGTATCGAATCTTCACCGCCAAATGCTCGGGACGCTCCAAACGGTCACACGCGGACAGATTGACACCGCGCACCGTGACCTCACGCGAAAATAAATCTTCATTAAAACCCAAAACTACGCGGTTTGTCGGTAAATCCTTTTCCACAACGTACATGGAAGCAGGCAGTGCCAAGCCCAAACCGCGTCTCTGCCCGATGGTATAACGGATAATGCCTTTGTGCTCGCCGAGACGGGTTCCCTGCCTATCCACAAAATCGCCGTTCGGATAATGCTTTCCCGTATACTTTTCAATAAAGGAAAAATAGTCGCCGTTCGGCACAAAGCAAATATCCTGACTGTCATGCTTTTTCGCGTTGACAAAGCCGTTTTGTTCGGCAATTTCGCGCACCTCGCTTTTTTGCAGACCGCCGAGCGGAAAAAGTGTATGCGCAAGCTGTTCGGGCGTTAAGGAATACAGCACGTAACTCTGGTCCTTTTTCGGGTCAACCGCCTTTTTCAAAAGGAATCGGTCTCCTTGCTTTTCAATGCGTGCATAATGCCCTGTTGCCACATAATCCATTTCCAACGCTCTCGCCTTGTAAAGCAGACGTTCAAACTTCATATAGCGGTTGCAGTCAATACAGGGATTCGGCGTAAAGCCCTGCTCATAGGCACGAACGAACCGCTGCATCACTTCTTTTTCAAAATCCGCCGTCATATTCAGAACATAATGCGCACAGCCGAGCCGTGCACAAACACTGCGCGCATCCTCAATATCGTCTAAAGAACAGCACGCTTTTTCCTTTGGCACATCCACATCACGGTTATCAAACAGCTTCATAGTAGCGCCGACAGCCTCATATCCCTGCTGTATAATCAGGTGCGCCGCCACGGAGCTGTCCACCCCGCCGCTCATAGCGACCATTACTTTTTGTTTCATTTCTGACATTTTGTTTCCTTCTTTTTGCGGTATGCCGACGCACCCGCAGACAGCCTAAGCCTGCAAGACATCCAATTTATTTTGTACCGTGGGAGATTCTTCGCAACCCCGTAGGGGCGTGCACCCAGCGCCCGTAAATTTTGATGTGATTTTGCGGAACGACACAGAGGCCGTTCCCTACACATTTATCCATTTACATTGTGCCCTGTGAGATTCTTCGCCTACGGCTCAGAATGACAAATCGGAACAACGGTATACGAGCGGGCGAAAAAAACGCGCTCCGTGCGTGCATCTGTTCAAATTTCAGCCGCCTAAGCGAATCATTTCGTCAATACAGCGGCGTGCCTTTGTAATTATATCCGAATCCAACACAATTTCTTCTCCAGCTTCGCCGCGCACAGCATGATACACATCCATCAGAGTGGATATTTTCATATTGGAGCAAATCAGTTTTTGGGAAAGGGCATGGAATTTTTTATCGGGGCAGGCATATTGCAGATGCTCAGCAATACTTAATTCCGTACCGATGATAAATTCCTTACAGTCGCTGTTCTGCGCATAATCCATAATTCCTGAGGTGGAACCGACGTAATCCGCGTGCTTCACAACATCAGCTGTACATTCGGGATGCACAAGCAGTTCTGCATTCGGGTGCTTCTGCTTTGCAGCGATTGCCTCTGCTTCCGTCACGGATGCATGAATCGGACAGCCGCCCTGCAGCAGTTTAAAATTCTTATCAGGCACCTGCTCACGCACATAGGCGCCGAGGTTGCAATCGGGAATAAACAGTATATTTTTATTTTCAATCTGCTTCACAATCTGCACCGCAGAGGAAGAGGTCACACAGACGTCACACACGGTTTTGAGCGCCGCCGTCGTGTTAATATAGGCAACAACGGTATAATCGGGATATTGCTGTTTGACTGTTTCAATATATGCCTTGTCCATCTGCTCCGCCATGGGACAGCCCGCATCGGGGTGCGAAAGCAAAACGGTCTTTTCGGGAGAAAGAATTTTCACCGTTTCCGCCATAAAACGCACACCGACCATCAAAACCGTTTTTTGCGGCGCAGTTTTCGCCTTTACGGACAGCGCATAGCTGTCGCCCGTAAAATCTGCGATTTCCAAAATTTCATGCGCCACATAGCTGTGTGCCAAAATGCAAATATCCTTTTCTTTTTTTAGACGCAAAATCTCATCCTGAATGTTTTTTATCATAAAACCTACCTCTAATCTTATCGGACAAACTGACTCTTTCATGATACGAAATTCCGCGCAAAAAATCAAGTACCGAAACACATAAAAGCCTGATTTAACAGACAAATAATGTAAATCTGTATTTTTTACAAAATTGTAATAATATTATAAATTTGTAACAAACCTTGTTTTTTCAAAATTTCCATATATAATATAGAATATCTTAATATATAAATTTTTGCGCAGTCCGATTTTATATTCACTTAACCATAGCACACGCATCCGAACACGTCCAAAGGGCGTGTCCTGCGGGCACTTTTCAGCTTATCGCTCTCGCAAGGCAGAGGCAGAAATACTGCCGCGAAAATTATGTTCGTACACATGCGCTATGGTTAAACAAAAGGAACTTTTATATGCATAAAATTCTGTCCTCCCCAAAGGTGTTGCAGCTGCGGGAATTTATGATGACAGGGCGGTACATGATGCTCCTGTTTGCGGTCGCCGCTGTATTTTCCACCTTTGAACTGAACGTTTCAGGCGTACTGTGTTTCGCCGTGATTATCGGTATCACCTTGGTTGTCAGCGATGACATGCTCGCCACCTTCATGCCGTTCATGCTGACCTGTTTGCTGGCGGCAAAATGCTATAACTCGTTTTCCGTGTTTATCAAACACGTACCGCTCGGCATTGTGCTGATTGTCTGCATTGTTCTGCATTTTATTTTGTATCCCCGCAAGTTGCAATTCAAGGGACAACTGCTTCTGCCGATGCTGCTTGTATCGGTTGCCGTGGTGCTCGGCGGTGTGGGCTTTATTTCCAAAGAAGAATATTTCAGCGGCGTTTCCGTCTTTTATATCTTGGCACTCGGCTTCGGCATGGTTTTTCTGTATGTGCTGTTTTACAGTCATCTGACCGTCCGAAAGGACTACTCTCTGATTGACAAAATCACGCTGATTATGGTCATTTCGGGCTGTTTTGCCTCGTTTGTCACCATCGCGTTTTATCTGATACACATCAACGAAGTCATTGAAACGCACGATTTGCTGTTCATGCAGTGGCGCAACAATTATTCCACGTTTTTCATGCTGTGTATTCCGTTCGCCTTTTTGCGCGGCAACAAAAAGCCGTATTCCATTATGCTCGGATTTGTGTTCTTCTTCTGCATATTGCTGACGGGTTCACGCGGCGGGCTTGTATTCGGTGCGATTGAAATGCTGATGTGCTGTGCGCTGTTCATTCTGTACGATAAACGGCGCAGGCTCACCTACATCGCCATTTGCGGCTGTCTGGTGTTTGCCGTTTTAATTTTCTCCCGCGAATTCTTCTCCTTTTTCGGCTCCACAATGGACCGATTGCTTTCCGCGATTAACGGCGTTCTAATCGGTGAACAACAGGAAGTGCGCTATTACCAATACAAGCGGGGCATTGAAGATTTCTTTAACAACCCGATTCTCGGCACAGGCATCGGGTACATGGGCAACCGCGATGTATATGCGGGCGCGGACTTTTCCATTGCATGGTATCACTGTGAACCGATTCAGGTCGCCGCAAGCTTCGGTATTGTCGGTATCGCGGCATATGTGTATCAGTTTGTCAAGCGGATGATGCTCTTATGGCGCAAGCCCACTATGTTCAATATGACGGTGTTTCTCTCGTATATCAGTCTGGAACTGATGTCCCTGGTCAACCCCGGTATTTTCAGTCCTATCCCCTATCTTTTGATTGTCACCCTGTTTTTTGCCGTGGTGGAACGCTGTAACGCAGGTGAATTACAGCAGGCCATCACGACGGGTGACCCAAAAGATGAACTGCCCGATGAACCGCAGTTTGAAGATGCGGCGGAGCTTGCCGTAACCGTCAGGAAATAAAAAGCAAGTCAAAAAACTTTTTTACATAAAAAGTAAAAAATCCGCTCTTTACAGGGCGGATTTTTATTTGTCAGGGACACAAATAAAACAGTTTTACGAATATATGGCACGGAAGGGACAAGAGCGGGACAAAAAGCATGTATTTCTATGTATTTTCAGGTGCGTTTAGGCATGTTGCACAAAGGCGTTTTTCACAACAAAAAAGCCTTGAAGCCCTTATGAATCAAGGGTTGCAAGGCTTTTCGCTTGGCGCGCTGCAAGGGATTTTGCAGATACTTCGTATCTGCCTCGGCTTGCCCACCCCACGCTGCGTGTGCGGTACCGTGCAAGCCGCTCTGCGCCGCAAGAAAACGTGCCACCGGCACCTTTTCTTGCGGCGCAGACCCTTTCGGGTTCGAATCCCTTGTATAAAAACGGATAAAACAAAAAAAAGAACACAGCGCACAAAACATGTGCACTGTGTTCTTTGGCGCGCTGCAAGGGATTCGAACCCCTGACCTTTTGGTTCGTAGCCAAACACTCTATCCAGCTGAGCTAGCAGCGCAAATCGGTTTAAAAGCGTCCGCTTTTTCACCGCCGAAATATAATAGCACTGAATTAAGAAAAAGTCAACAGATTTTTTTGATTTTTTAAAATTTCCCCTTGCGCTTATATGAAACTAAATTATTTGTATTTTCAGCAAAGCAAATAGTAAAATTACGAAACCTGTGAATACTCCCGCAGGCATCTCCGCAGAGAAGTATGTGATAATGCCATTTTTCCGAAACAAAACCGAAGCGTGACAAAAATGCACTTCCGTTAACCTCGAAAATGCGGGACATCCAAATCATCGGATGGATACCAGTCCCAAAGTGCGCGTTCATCTTCTTCGGACAGCGGCAAAGCGGGGCATTCCGCAAAGGCTTCCAGCTTGCCGGATTTCATGAACAGCGACGGGTCGAGACGAAGCGTATACCCGCACGCATTCGGCGTGAGCCATTCATGCATCGGCGCTTCGGGCATAGCGAATGCCGCCATCAGCGCCATTATCACGCCGCCGTGCGTAACAACAGCCGTGCTTTTCACGCCCGACTGCAAAATGCCGTTGACAATTTTCATAAAGGTTTCGCAGATGCGCGTATTGAAACCGATTTGACTTTCGCCGAACGGCAACGGCGTTTCAGGGTGTGTGCCTGCAAGCCATGTTTGAAAGGCTTCTTCGTCCTTCAGTTCATCCGCGGTTTTGCCTTCAAATTCACCGAAGTCATATTCGGAAAGCCCTTCCATTACAATCGGTTCTTTATCGGGATAAATCCGTTTTGCCGTTTGCAGACACCGTTTCAGCGGGCTGGAAAATACGGCGTCTACTTCAGGGTACCCGCCGTATTCTTCTTTCAAATCGTCAATTTGCCGCAATCCCGCTTCGGTTGCATCCATGTCAGTATGTCCTATGTACTGACCCGCCAGATTTCCTTCAGTGGTGGCATGCCGAATTAAATGAATCTGATATGTTTTCATAAAAGCTCCTTTATTTTATAACGGTATATTCTATACAAACTGTTGATTTTATGCTATAATTACAAAATAAAAATACAGATAGTAGAAATGAAGTGGTCGAATGCTGGATTTATTTCCGACACGCCTTACGGCTTTGCGGAAGGAAAATGGGTTTACGCAGAAAGAAGCCGCGGCAAGGCTGGGTGTATCTGCCGCACTTTTATCGCACTATGAGAAGGGGATTCGGGAATGCGGCTTGCCGTTTGTATGTAAAGCCGCAACGCTTTACGATGTGAGCTGCGACTATTTGCTGGGCGTAAGCGACGTACGGCACAGCGATTTTGCCGAAACCTTCGATGACCACGATACCGCACGGGATTTGGAATTCCGTACAGCAACGCTGTTTCGTGCGGCAACCATGCTCAATGACAGTATCTCCGCCGTCGGCGGTACAGCGGAGCAAATCCGCAATTACTTCGCGCTTTCCATATACCGTGTTGCCGTGCAGGCGGGGCGTATGGGCGTGATTCCGAGGGAATGGATTACACTGCCGTATGATGTGGCGGAGACATTCAGCGATGCTTTAATGAACCGCCTTATGAAAGCTGATTTATATACAGCACAGCCGCGGTATACACATGCAGCCGAAACAAAACCGGCGTGTATTCAAACCGTGATTGCAAGCTGTGAACAGCTGTTGCAGAAAGAGTGCGCAAAAATCAGTAATTCTGACACATGACTTCAAAATACGCCTGCCCGTGCCCGCAGGTCGGGCAAACAAGCGGTGCATTTTTGCCGACATGCACATGTCCGCAGTTTCGGCACAGCCAAATGGCTTCTTCCGTACGTGAAAATACAATACCCTCTTCCAAATTTCGGCGCAGTGTGTTAAACCGTGTTTCATGCCGATTTTCAATTTTCGCAACGCTTTCAAACAGAAATGCCAATTCATCGAAGCCCTCTTCACGGGCACAAGCGGCGAATTCTTTGTACATTTCACTCCACTCGTAATGTTCGCCCGCCGCCGCATCTTTCAGATTGTCGTCGGTGGGCGGAATTTTTCCGCCGTTTAACTGCTTGAACCACAATTTGGCATGCTGTCCCTCATTGTAGGCGGTTTCTTCAAAAATCGCCGCCATCTGTTCATAGCCGTCGTTTCGCGCCTGCTTGGCATAATATTCATATTTGGTTTTTGCCTGTGACTCACCCGCAAATGCGGCGAGCAGATTTTTTTCCGTCTTACTGCCTTTAAAATCCATTACATACACTCCTATTTTGCATTGTATGTATAGAATTTCCAAAGCACGCAGAAATATCCCGAACGATTAGAATTCTTCCTCTTCGGGCGGATTGCCGAGGATTTCCGTATGGTGTTCCAAAATATATTGCTTTACGGCTTCCAACAGCTTTTCCGTATCGTACACTGCTTTGAAATCGGCGTCGAATTTTGAGAACTGCGCTGTGTCCAAAGAAACCTCTTCGTTATTTTCATCAAACATGGCATACTCTGCGCGTATGATTTCCGCCGCTTCTGTTTGCCCGACTGCCTCAAACGCGCTGACAGCGCATTGCAAAAGGATTGCGCCGTTATTTTTAAAGAAGAAGGTCAGTCCTTCGTTCTGGACATCTTCTGTGAAGCAGGACAGTGTATATATGTATCGGCACGGTTCGGGCATATCGGCAAACAATGCATCCGGATTTTCCGCGCGTTCCAGCTTTGACTGCAAAACCGCATATGCACCTGCCAACAGCTCGCGCGGCTCCGCTTTTTCAATCGTCCGCATATCGGCGTTTTTATATTGCGCTTTTAAGGATTTCAGTCGTTCAATTTCTGCATATACTTGTTTTTGCCCGTCATTATGCGCGCGCATGGATTTAGACGCTTTTTTAAATACAAATGCCGTAACTGCACACAGCACAGCGAAAATTACCCACAAATACAAATAATCCATAACCGTTCCTCTATTCCGTTAAAAGCTTGTATATCGTACTCTTTTTTATCCCGCTCCACTTTGCCGCCGCTTTTGCCGCCTCATTGACAGAACATCCTGCCGCTGTTTTTTCCCGCGCGTAGGCGCAGGCTTCTTCTATTGTTTTCTGCGGCGTTTCTGTTTCGGGACACCCCGCAATCACCAAAACAAATTCCCCCTTGGGCGGGGTTTCCGCATATTTCTGTGCCGCTGACCGCAGAGTTGTGCGTTCCACGGTTTCGTGCAATTTGGTAAGCTCGCGCACAAGGGCCAGCTCGCGGTCACCGAACGCTTCCAGCATATCGTTTAATGTAACAGGCAGTTTGTGCGGCGCTTCATAAAACACCATGGTGCGGCGTTCTGTTTTTAAACTTTCCAAATGCTCGCGCCGACTCGGTTTGTTTACACTCAAAAACCCCTCAAAGGTAAAGCGTCCCGACGGCAATCCCGAAACGGCTACGGCGGTTGCGAACGCCGTAGGACCGGGTACGGCCTCCACCCGTATACCGTGCGTATGGCACAAGTTGACTAAATCCTCGCCCGGATCGGAGATTGCCGGCATGCCCGCATCGGTAACCAACGCGCAGTTTTCACCGGCGGCAATGCGGGATAAAATCATTTCCCCGCGTTCGCGGCGGTTGTGTTCATAGTAACTGACCATCGGTTTTTTGATTTCAAAACGGTTTAACAGCTTCAAGGTGACACGCGTATCTTCCGCCGCGATAAAATCGCAGTTTTGCAGAGTCTCTATTGCGCGCGGAGAAAAATCCGATAAGTTTCCAATCGGTGTGCCAACCACATATAAACTGCCTGCCACGCGCTATACCTCCTTATATGCACCGTAAATGCGGCGCATTTCACTGCTTAAAATGCCTTGTTCATCATATATAAACAAGTTCGGCTCAATTTGCATACCGACCTTACCGCCAAACCGCCCCTCTAACAGACAAAGCCACGGTGCACTTTGGGTATTTTTTGAAACCAAGCGCAGACGCTTCGGCTCAATATTCTGCGCCTGCATACAGCGCATGGCGTCTGCAAGCCGTTCCGGACGAAAGCAAATACACAGACGTCCGCCGAAACGGAGCAAATATCTTGCCGCCGAGGCAACATCGGCGAAGGTGCAAAGCGTTTCATGCCGTGCAATTTTTTCGTGTGCCGCGGTGCTTTCGATTCCTGTATTCGCCGCTTTGTAGGGCGGATTCATGGTGACTAAATCATAAGTCCCCTGCGGCAGTATGCCGTTGAGTGCGCACAAATCCGCGTGATGCACAAACACTTTTTCTTCCAAATGATTGGCGGTTACGGAACGCGCCAGTTGATTCACGCCTGCCGTCTGAATTTCTACACCGTCAATTTTCTTGCAAAGTCCGTCCCGCGCCCAAAGCATAGGAATAACACCGCAGCCCGTGCCGAGGTCACAGACAGTGTCCTGCCGTTTCGGAGCGGCGAATGCGCTCAGCAAAACGGCGTCTGTGCCGAATGTATGACGAGGCGATACGACAAGCCCGAAATTCGGTTTTAAATATTCAATATGTTCCGTTTCAAAAAGCGTGATTTCAGTCATATGAAAATTATAACACAAAATATGGGAAATGAAAAGGGAGAGTTTTGTGAAAACGGCGTTCTCTAAACAAAACGCAACTGCCCGTTGACAAAGCGCAAGCGCAGTTTGATTGCGATTATCCTATATTTATAGTACAATAAAGGCAGAGGTGGTAAATAATGACGATAGGAGAAAAAATTTATAAGCACCGTAAGGCAAATGGTTGGTCACAGGATTATGTGGCAGAGCAACTTGAGGTATCGCGGCAGGCTGTCTCAAGATGGGAATTGGACGAATCTGTACCTGAGCTTCAAAAGGTATATAAGTTAAGTACGCTGTTTTCGGTATCCTGCGATTATTTACTGAGTGAACAGGTGCATGAATCGGAGGCTGTTTTGCAGGAGAGCAGCACGGAAAAGAAGAAACCCAAGCATATGAAAAAATGGGCTTTTGTGCTGTCCGTCACATTCGGCGTTTTGATTCTCGGCACATTAGCGGTTCTCTCCACAGTTGTGCCGTCATATATGGAAAGCAAGCAGGAGGTTTCGCGAGAGGACATCGGTTTTGCATACGATATTTCCACGCCCGATTGGGTACCGGAGAAGGATATTGTGACTACACGAATAGAAGTACATGCCTTTCTTCCTTTTTTGTCCACCTATCATCTGTTTTGGCTTGCAGGCATAGCTGTTTGTTTGATTATTTACGGCATTGTATCCTTAGCAGTTATGAAAATCAAACTAAAAGCATAAAAATAAAATTCATAAAGCGAGATTTCATTATGGTAAAAAAATTCGTATCCGTTTTCTCGGCTTTGATTTTTTTCATATATTCCGCTGTTCTCACGTATGCGGCAACCGACATAAATGCATCCGCTGTCGACATGTATGCAGAAGAGTCGCAGAATATATGTATCACAGACCAAGATACACTTGAAAAGATTGTACAAATGAAAAATTTGCAAATTCCCGAGGGGTACCGCCCGGAATGCTATAAACAATCTTTTTATGTCGGAAACGAATATGTCAGCACAGATAATCATATTTCTTTTGTGCCGAAACCGCGGGCGTTAGTGTACAGAATTGAAAATATTGTCGTAAGAACTCCGGATTTTTATTATGTGCATGAATATGAGCATGATATTTATCAGGGACCGGCTACAATTTCAACGACATTTACGCAAAGCAAAGCCGCCAAGAAGTCAATTGGTGTCAGCATCGGGAACAGCACAGTAAAGGCGGCTGTTGGATATGACCTTACGGATACATATACTGTTTCAAAAGAATTTTCAGCGACGGTGCCCGCCGGAAAATACTTAGATATAAGGGTTTATCCCTTGTATCGGCGTACTGCATTTGATATATATAATCAATGGACCGGTGAATTAGTACAAAGAGATGCGCATACAGATCAACCGATTGGATTATATATAGAACAATATACATATAGTAAATAACTGTGAAAAGCTTTTATTTTGATAAAAGTCGTGCTAAAAATTTCAAAAGTCCGATATGTATTCTCTTCATACATATCGGACTTCTTTCTTGGAGCAACGCAAGATTTCCGCAAAAGAAAAAGGCCGCCGCAAAAAGCGACGGACTTCTTTCTTTTAGGTAAATTACTCAGCCTGCGGTGCGGAAACGGGGCAGGTATCTGCGCAAGAACCGCAATCGATGCAGGTATCTGCGTCGATTACATATTTGCCGTCCCCTTCAGAAATCGCTTCCACCGGGCACTCTGCCGCGCAAGCGCCGCAGGAGATGCAGTCATCGGAAATATGATATGCCATCGTTATAGCCTCCCTTGCTAAAATGTACTTACATTCTATCATACTTTCATAAAATATCAAGCCCTTTTTGTAAGGGTTCTCTATCTTTCTGAAAAATAATATTTTTATTCAATACCGCGCAGGGATTCCAATTCGGATTTGTCCACCCGAATCTGTGCATCCCGAATCAGTTTGACCTCGTGACGCTCAATCAGCACGGGTGCGGCATCAGGGCGGCGGTCCAAACGGATTTTGAGCATACCCGTCAGCAAATTGTTGTCAACCACCGTGCCGCGTCCTTCGCGTGTTTCTACAATCGCACCGATTTTCGGTGTGTGGCGCAACAAATGCTCATATGCTTCCTGCTCATATTTGAGACAGCACATCAAACGTCCGCACGTACCGCTGATTTTAACGGGGTTTAAGGAAAGACCCTGTTCTTTTGCCATTTTAATAGAAACAGGCTGAAAATCGCCCAAAAAGGAATTACAGCAGAAAGGCCTGCCGCAAATGCCAAAGCCGCCGACCATTTTGGATTCATCGCGCACACCGATTTGGCGCAGTTCAATGCGGGTACGGAATACGCCTGCTAAATCCTTGACAAGATCGCGGAAATCCACACGGCCGTCTGCTGTGAAATAGAACAAAATTTTTCCGCCGTCAAAGGTGTATTCTACGTCAACCAACTTCATTTGCAGTTTATGTGCACGGATTTTTTCCTCGCCGACGGCAAATGCCGTTTTTTCTTTTTCTTTGTTTTCCTGTACTGTGCGCAAGTCTGCCTCTGTCGCGGCACGGATGATGCGCTTTAAGGGCTTTACAATTTCATCCTCGGATACCTCGCGGTTTTCCATCGCGATTTCGCCGCATTCCACCCCGCGCGCCGTTTCCACGATTGCACGGTCGCCCTTTTTATAAAGCTTTCCATCCGGGTCGAAATAATATACCTTTCCGACCTCTTTAAATCGGACACCGACTACTTCTGCCATATTTTTCACCTATGCTACGGAATACGGCTCTGCCGAATACCGTCCCTTTCTCTGTTGAATCATTCCATGATTTTAATTTTCGGTTGCCTGCCGAAGCCTGTAACAAAGGCTTGTCAGCAGTAAATTCGCATTGGCGTTGCGTTCCGCGCTTGCAATCAGCGTCTGTGCGGTCTGCCAAAGCGCATAAATTTTCGGTTTGGTCAGTTTTTTTGTAAGCTGTGCAGACGCTTCTCCGTATATGCTTTCAGACGTTTCTCCGCCGCTTTTTTCTTTCAGCGCCGCCGCGAAAATCTCCGAAAGACATAAAAGCACCTGCCGAATTTCTTCACGCGCTTTTTCGAGCGGTGCACTTTCCCGTAAGATTGAAAGCTCGTTGCCGTCGGCAATCGCTTTTGCAAGCGCGCAGGCGGCCTGTACAGTATCCTCAGAAAAGGCGGATATCTCCCCCAATAAGGGGACAACCGCCGCGCGGGACAGCACCGTCGGCAGCATTGCCGCACGGCTGTCACAGGTTAAAATAAAATATATGCCGTCGGGCGGTTCTTCCAGAATTTTCAGCAGTGCGTTTTCACTGCTGTCATTCATGGTTTGACTGTCCTCCAAGACATACACCTTACATTCGCCGTCATTGGGTAAAACGAAAGCATCCTGACGGATTTCACGGCAGGTCTCTACCTTAAAGGATGCACCTTTTTTCTCGGGCGCATACACCTGAATATCCGGATGGCTGTTTGCCTTACATTTTATACAGGCACGGCAAACGCCGCAGGGACGTTCGCCGTCCCCTGTGCAGACAATCGCCGCCGCAAGCTCCAATGCGAGTGCATGCCGATGTGTTTCCGAACCGCCTTCCAAAAGAACCGTCTGCGGCAGGGTACGGTTTTCAAGGCGCGCCGACAGAAACCGTTTGTCTCCGTTGGACAGCGGAAAGTCCTGTAAGCTCATAATTTATAGAACTGCTCTACGTCCAGCACAAATACAGTAGCGCCGCCAACGGTTACTTCGACAGGGACGGAAATCAAAGAATCCCCGATATATGTGGAATTCACGGGAACCTGCTGTTTTCTGCGGCTACTGAATTCCTCAATGACGGAAAGCGCGTCCTTCACCTTTTCTTCCTCCATACCGATAAGCATGGTCACGTTCCCTGCACGCAGAAACCCGCCTGAGGTGGAAAGCTTGGTCACACTGAATCCTGCCGTAGTCAATTCAGATAAAACAGCAGGTGCATCCTCACTGTTGACAATGGCGATAAGCAGTTTCATAGGAATACCTCCAAATAAATATATTTACATATACTATATTACATTTGCGCCGCCGCAATGAACAGCGGCATGGTCAGTACCGATAAAAAACTCACAACGGCAATGGTTTGTGACGCCGCGGCTGTATCGTTGCCGTATTTTGTCGCAAACATGACGGTATTATTTGCCGTCGGAGCAGAGGCGGAGATAAGAAGCGCCGTACAAAGCACACTTGGCACACCCAAAAGCTTCAGTCCGCCGAGCATAACCGCTGGCAACACGAGCAGTTTCAAAAACGCAACAAAATAGGTTTCTTTGCGCAAAAACATTTTTCGCAAATCGGTTTTGGAAAGATATGTGCCAAACATCAGCATGGCAAGCGGTGTGTTCAGGCTTGCAATGTAGGACACAGGCTCTGCGAGAATTCTCGGGAGTGTGACATGCAGTAAAAACAGCGGCAAGCCAATCAGCACGGAGATAACGCCGGGATTCAGAAACAGGGATTTTACATGGAATTTGGTTTTATCCCCCGATGCACCCGCCATTAAATGCACACCGTGCGTAAACGCGAAAATATTGAACGGAATTAATACGCCGGAGCAGAAAAATACACCCTCATCCCCGAGAACCGCCGCCGCAAGCGGCAGCGCCATATAGCCGACATTGCCGTAAACACATGCAAATTTGTAGACGTTGGCGGTGCGCTTGTCGCCTTTGCGGAAAAACGGAAGCGAAATCAGAATGGCAAGCACATGCAATGCCGTACCGCCGAGGAAGGATAAAAGCAAATTTCGGAGCGACTCCCGCGTATAGACAATCGAAGTGAAGGACTGCACGATAATGGCGGGTGTAACAATATAAAACAATAGGTCGTTGGTCAGCCGTGCGGCTTTTTCCGTATACAGTCCGACGCGGTCACAAATAAAGCCGACTGCGACAATTACATACAGAACAGCGACCTGCATCGCTGCGGTTTGCACATTTTGTAAAAACATACCGTCTTTCAGTCCTCAGCTTTCCCGTCAGATTCGCCGTCGGCTGTTTCTGCTTTTGCGGCGTCGGCGGGAATCTGTTCGTCCTCAGACGCGGGGCGCCCGTACTGCATGTATACAAAAATATACAGTACGGCAAACACGCCGAAACCGATATCCGCAAGGGAAAACGCAAAGCCGTCGGGCAGAACCTCTGCTTTGCCGCCCAAGGTGCAGATTAAGCGTGTACAGCCGACAGTCAGCGCCAAAAATGCCGCGGGCAGACCGTAGCGGATGCACTTTTTCATTTCGCCTTTTTGATTGACGACTGCCGAAACACGGGCGAAAGACATCATAAACAGTGCCGTAAAGCTTAACATGGCAAGCTCTATGAGCAGTTCGGACAGCAGGGTAAAGCTGATTTTCGTCATAAACCGCGACACCAAACGGAACAGCGTCCAAAACAGCGGCATAATGGCAAGCAATTTATATTGGCAGAAAACCGAATTGCCTTTCAGGTAAGAAATTGCCAGCAAAACAAAATATACGCATGCCGCCGCGCCGCAAACCGTTTGCAAAAACAGTGCAAACAACCCGTCTGTAAACAGTATCTCAAATATGTTCTGTCTGCCGAAGCCTTCGGAAAAGGCGGCGGCAATTTTCGTTACGGCAAGAATCACATCATACGCAATGCCGACTGCAAAAAAGAGACCGCCGACGGTCAGCGCATAGCTTTGCCGAATCACAGGACGCGAAGCGGGCAAGCGCGCGGAAAGCATCGGTAAAACGAGCAGAAGTACCGCACCGAACAGCAGAACGCCGTAGACGGTGAATACCGTCCAGTCAATGGCTTCAAAAAAGCCCGTGTGCGGTTCAATATTGGTAAATAACTGCACCGTGCGAAGCGGCACAGCACACAGCAGTACGGCAATAAGCGCCGCCAGCATGGTTTTGACGTCTATGTTTGCAAATTTCTTTTGCATGGATTTCCCTCTTTTCAAGCCAATCACCGCTCTTCGGGCGGAATATATTCGGTTGCCACCTTATGATCGTCGATACGCTCGCCGATGGGGACAAACCGTCTGGGCAGAGATACATTTTTGTAAGCGGGACGCATAATGCGGCTGCCCGTGGTTAACTCCTCGATGCGGTGCGCCGACCAGCCCGCAATGCGCGCGGACATAAACAGCGGTGTAAACAGCTCCTGCGGAATGCGGAGCATATCGTAGATTAACCCGGAGTACAAATCCACATTCGCGCAGATTTTCTTCTTTTCGCCCTTATATTTGCAGAAAAGCTCGGGTGTCAGCTGTTCAATCAATTCCAAAGTGCGGAAATCGTCTGCACAGCCGCATTTTTCGGCGTAAGCGCGTGCACGGCGTTTCAAAATAACCGCACGCGGGTCAGACAGTGTGTATACGGCATGCCCCATGCCGTATATCAGCCCCGAACCGTCGCCTGCCTGCTTCTGAATAATTTTGGCAAGGTAATCGGCGACCTGCCCTTCATCGGTGGGATTTGCGATATGCGCTTTCATATCGTCCACCATTCTATGTACCTTAATATTCGCCCCGCCGTGTTTCGGACCTTTCAAAGACCCGATACCCGCCGCCACAGCGGAATAGGTATCCGTCCCCGAAGAGGTAATGCACCGTGTGGTAAAGGTCGAGTTGTTGCCGCCGCCGTGCTCTGCGTGAATAATCATGCAGATGTCCAAAAGCTTTGCTTCTTCATCCGTAAACTTTCGGTCAGCACGGATGGAATGTAAAATCGACTCCGCAGTCCGAAGCGATTTATCGTTTTGATGAATGTACATGCTTTTGTGGTCATAGGCTCTGCGTTTGACCTGATAGGCATATGCCATAATCGTCGGTATCTGCGCAATCAGCTGAATAGACTGGCGCAGAACATTTTCCACCGAGGTGTCGTCCGGATTTTCATCAAAGGAATACAGCGCCAAAACAGAGCGCGCCACCTTATTCATAATGTCGGGCGAGGGGGCTTTCATAATCATATCCTCGATGAATTCATCGGGCAGTTCGCGGCATTCCGCCAAAAGTGCGGAAAAGGCGTCCAACTGTGCCTGTGTCGGCAAATCGCCGAACAGCAAAAGCCATGCGACCTCTTCAAAGCCGAAGCGGTTTTCCGCTTCACAGTTTTTGACAATTTCACTCATGTCAATACCGCGGTACACAAGACGCCCGTCCTTCGGTACGCGCTCACCGTCGTCAATATAGTAACCTTCTACGGAGCAGACTCGCGTCAGCCCCGCCATTACGCCCGTGCCGTCGGCATTGCGCAGGCCGCGCTTCACATCGAAGCGGCGATAGTCCTCCATGCGGATTCGGTTATTTTTCAAAAGCTCCGCGCATAAATTAGAAAGAGCCTCATTTGCAATCGGAGAAATATAGTCAGCCATTCTCGGGACCTCCTTTGGCTTAATTTCTTCATCTTCAGAAGACCGCATTCGTTTCGGACACGGTTCCCTTAGGAAAATACTTTCCCTTTTAACAGATATATTATTGTATCGCAAATCCTGCGTAAAGTCAACCAAAAGGGACGGCATACAATCAGAAAGAAGGCATGTTATGAAAACCTACGGAATTTTATGTTTTGTGCTGGCGCTTGCCATGTTCGCCGCACCTGTTGCGGCATTCGATTTCAGCAATTTTTCCACAGAAAACGTGAAAGAAAATCTTACCCTGTTTTCCGACAACCAAAAGGAAAAAACAAAAGAGGATAGCAAGCAAGATACCGTCCGTGTTTTACAGGCGTCAAGCGGAAACGTAACAGAAGTCGGTACAATCGAATACCTGGTCGGCTGTCTGGCATGCGAAATGCCGCCGAACTACTCGGACGAAGCGCTGAAAGCACAGGCGGTAGCGGCATATACCAATTTAATGCGTCTCAAAGAAACCCCGGACGGAAAAGCGGAAAACGCAGATATTACCGATGACACGGGGAAGCACCAGGGATATTATGACGAGGCAACGCGGCGGGAAAAATGGGGCGAAAAATACGATGTGTATCAAGAGAAATTTACCGCCGCCGTGCAGGCAGTCAGCGGACAAACACTGACCTATGACGGCAAGCCCGTTACAGCGGCATATTTCGCCCTGTGTGCGGGACGCACGGAAAGTGCGCAGGTGATTTGGGGCGGCGATATACCCTATTTGCAGTCCGTGACAAGCACGGGGGACCGGCTTTCGCCAAACCTGCAAAACGACGTACAGCTTTCTGCCGAAGAGGTTCGGCAAAAGCTGTCGGCAGAAAAAGAGATACTGCTGGGAGAGGACCCAGCGGGCTGGTTCGGTGAAGTGCAGTATGCCGAAAGTGCATCGGGGGCGGCGGCGCAGGTCACTGTCGGCGGTAAAACGCTGACGGGACAGCAGTGCCGCGCACTTTTGGGACTGCCTTCACCTGCTTTTGCCGTGGAATACAAAGACGGCGTTTTTTCTTTTACTGTGCAGGGAAAAGGGCATTTTGTCGGTATGAGCCAATACGGTGCGGATTATATGGCGCGCCAAGGCGCGGATTATAAAGAAATTTTAGCGCATTACTACCCGGGCACAGTATTAGCGGACAAATAGAACCCACTCTGTATTTTTCTGCGGCATCTGCATAAAATGAATTGGTTTTGATTCGCAGGAACGGTTCGCAAGAATCTCACGCGCCACAAATCGGATGCTACGCAGAATCCGTAGGGACAGCCCTCGCGGCTGTCCGTTTTTCAAATCAATGCAATGTATATTTGATTCGCAACTTGTAGGGGCGGTGTTCTCGCCGTGAATTTTTGTCAGACTTCGGCGGGCGATGAATCCCTCCGTCACGGCTTCGCCGCGCCACCTCCCTTTGACAAGGGAGGCATTGTGAATCGCCCCTACAAGTGTCGCAACAATTGCTAATATACAGATTTTAATTAATTTTTACAAAACATCCGCACTGTGATAACCATGTGTTATCATATTGTTTGTATAAATGCAAGAAAAATTCTTGTATAATGTTAGCAAATAGTTTGCGAGGTGTTATCACAATGGCAAAGAAAGTAAATAAAGTGCAGACGGGAATTCGATTCACTCCAGAACTACTTTACAAAATTTCCTTTGCTGCGACACAAAATATGTGTTCCTTAAACGCACAATTGGAATTTCTTGCGAAGCAATGCGTACAGACATGTGAAGCGGAAAACGGCGAAATTCTGCTGGATGAAAGTCAAGTTTACAAAAAATAAATCGCACAAAAGCACCCCCCCTGTATTTCCGACTGCGAAATACAGGGGGTGCTTTTTGATTGTTTCCCAAATTACAATTACATTGCGCTGTGGAAGGTGCGCATAATCACTTCACGCTGTTGCTCGCGGGAAAGCTTGTGGAAATTCACCGCATAGCCTGAAACACGAATCGTCAGATTCGGGTATTTTTCGGGATGCTCATACGCGTCCATCAACAGCTCACGGTTCATCACGTTGACATTGATATGGTGCGCGTGATTTTTGAAATAGCCGTTCAATACGGACACCAAATTGTCTACGCGCTCCGTCTCGGTCTTGCCGAGTGCCTGCGGAATGATGGAGAACGTGTTGGATATGCCGTCACGGCAAGCGTCATACGGCATTTTGGCAACGGAATTTAAAGATGCCAGCGCACCGTTCTTTTCGCGGTTGTGCATCGGATTCGCACCCGGTGCAAACGGCTCGCCTTTCTTTCTGCCGTCGGGCGTTGCGCCCGTCTTTTTGCCATAAACGACATTCGATGTAATCGTCAGTGCCGACAGCGTATGCACCGCATTTCGGTAGGTCGGCGTTTTGCGAAGTTCTGTAATGGTGCTTTCTAACAGTGATTTTGCAATAAAGTCCACGCGGTCATCGTCGTTACCGTAGGTCGGAAATTCGCCTTCGGTCGTGAAATCGACAATATAGCCGTGTTCGTCGCGGACAGGATGCACCTTGGCATACTGAATCGCCGAAAGGCTGTCCGCCGCCACCGAAAGACCCGCAACGCCGAACGCCATAAAGCGTGTGACATCGGTATCGTGCAACGCCATTTGGAGCTTTTCATAGGCGTATTTGTCGTGCATGTAATGAATAATATTCATGGTGTTGACATACAAATTGCAAAGCCAGGAAAGATACACGGAGAAACGTCCCGCGACCTCGGCATAGTCGAGCGTATCACCCGCAATCGGCTCCATCTGCGGTCCGATTTTTTGCTCGGACATATTGTCGTAGCCGCCGTTTATCGCAAGCAGTAAAAGCTTTGCCAAATTACAGCGTGCACCAAAGAACTGCATCTGCTTGCCGACCTGCATCGCAGATACACAGCAGGCAATCGCATAGTCGTCCCCGTAAATCGGGCGCATTACGTCGTCGTTTTCATACTGAATCGAGTCGGTATCAATCGAAACCTTTGCGCAGAATTTTTTGAACGGTTCGGGAAGTTTTTCCGACCAAAGCACCGTCAGATTCGGTTCCGCGGAAGAACCGAGTGTATACAGTGTATTTAAAATACGGAAAGAGTTTTTGGTGACCAGCGTCTGTCCTTCTGTGGTCATACCGCCGATACTTTCGGTAATCCACATCGGGTCGCCGCCGAACAGCTCATTGTATTCGGGCGTGCGCAGGTGGCGTGCCAAACGAAGCTTCATGACGAAATCGTCCATCAGCTCCTGCGCCTGCGTTTCGGTAAGCGTACCGTTTTTGAGGTCGCGTTCTATATAAATATCTAAGAAGGTGCTTGTCCGCCCCAAAGACATTGCCGCGCCGTTTTGTTCCTTAATCGCGGCAAGATAGCCGAAATACAGCCACTGCACCGCTTCGCGCGCATTGTTTGCGGGCGCGCTGATATCTACGCCGTAAATCTGCGCCATGGCTTTCAGCTGTTCCAAAAAGTCGATTTGGCGGTACAACTCTTCTGTCAAACGGATATTTTCCTCGTTCATATTGCGCTTGCCTAAATCCGCTTTGTCCTTTTTCTTTTCGGCAATCAGCACATCCACACCGTACAGCGCCACGCGGCGGTAGTCGCCGATAATGCGTCCGCGCCCGTAAGCATCGGGAAGCCCTGTCAAAAGCCCGATATGGCGCACGGCACGCATTTCATCGGTATACGCACGGAACACGCCGTCGTTGTGGGTGGTTTTATAACGGAATTCGGTTTCAATTGTGTCTGAAAGCGCATAGCCGTATGCCTTCGCCGCACTACGCGCCATACGCATACCGCCGAACGGATTCACACCGCGGCGCAAAGGAGCATCCGTCTGCAAGCCGACAATCAGTTCGTTTTCTTTATCAATATAGCCCGCGCCATAGGTCACAAGCGAGGTGACGTGTTCGGTGTCTACATCCAAAACGCCGCCCTTTTCGCGCTCCGCTTTGAAAAGCGCATTGCATTTTTCCATAAGCGCATTTGTACGCGGCGTTGCGCCCGCTAAAAAGTCCGCTTCACCTGTATACGGCGTGTAGTTGCGCTTAATGAAGTCGCTGACGGCGATTTTTTCGCTCCAATCCCCTTTTTGAAATCCGTTCCAAGCTGTAAATTCCATTTGCTTCTCCTTCTTTTGCTGTATCTGAATAGAAAAAGGCAATCTCGCGTTTGCAAGATTGCCCAGACGGTCGGCGAAAAGGATATTGTGTTCCACGCAGTTTTTCTGCCGGCAAAATGCGAAATATGCTTGCCATCCGTCAGGCACACAGTCCTTTATATTGTGGTGCCATTATAGCATTCCACTATATATATGTCAATATGCATTTTATAAATCGGAAACCGTTTCCTGCAAAAATGTGAAAACTGCACAAAAAGATTCTGAATTCGTTTGCTTTTTCACGGATTTTGTGCTATCGTTAAGATGTTAACTATCTCAGCGGCAAAATTTATAAAACAAGGGGGCAAACACGATGCAAAACGAAATTACAACGCGGCAGGATTTACTGGACGAAAACGGCAATCTTGCAAACCCCGGCTGGTGTCGGCGCAACCTCTATAACTACAACATTGAAAAAAGCGCAGTACACGCCATGCGCCTAAAGGAATGGGATTTTTACCAGGTCTGCAACGGGGAAATTATGGTGCAGATTAACCTGTTCAACATCTCTGTGGCGACCTGCGCAACCTTTGGATTTTTGGATTTGAAAAGCGGACGGAAATTCGACGCCATGAGCGTAGAACTGTTCACGCCGCGCAAAAACAGACTCAATAAGAACGGGGATTTCCCGAATCACATCGACTACCGCCGCGGCAAAACCTCAATTGCATTCGATGTGACGGACGGCTGTCATCACATTCAGTTTTCGGGCGTCGGCAAGGGAAAGCCGATTACAGCGGATTTTTACTGCAAGCGCTTGCCGCATCACGAAAGCATCACTGTTGCAACGCCGTTCCCGAAAAAAGGGCATTTCTTCTACACCAACAAAATCAACTGTATGGAAACAGAAGGCACGGTGACCTACGGGGACGAGACGTTTTCGTTTTCTCCCGAAAACACCTTCACGGTGCTCGACTGGGGGCGCGGCATATGGCCGTACGGCAATGTATGGTACTGGGCAAACGGCAGTACAAAAATTGACGGCAAGCCGTTCGGATTTGAGCTGACATGGGGGTTCGGTGATGAATCCCACGCTACGGAAACTGCGGTTTTCTATGACGGTATCTGTCACAAAATCGGGGATGTTGCCTTAGACGCCGACCCCGAAATCGGCAAAGGCTGGATGAATCCGTGGCATTTCACGGACAAAGAGGGACGTTTAGACCTCACCATGACGCCTTTCTATGACAACTATTCCAATATGATGCCGCTGGATTTGTACGGCATCAAAACCCATCAGGTGCACGGACTGTGGAACGGCACGGTCATGTTGGACGACGGCACGGTTTTGGAAATTAAAGATATGTACGCCTTCTGTGAAAAAGCGTATAATAAGTGGTAAAATACATCGCAAAAAGCTGTTGCTCCGAATTTTTGGAACAACAGCTTTTTTCGTTTCACAAGCCGTGCCGCCTGCATAAATTACGTATGTCTAATAAATGTGTACACCGTATCGGTCTGTGCGTCATACAGCACATACAAATTATCCATATATCTATACTTTTCCCCTACTTTTTCTGCAATTGAACTCGGCACTTCATTTTTCCCAATATGCATCCATTTATAAGCCTTCGTTAAATCGGGTCTCTGTTCCTGCGGCACCTGCACACGGTCCAATATTTCCCGCATATTTTCTACCATAATTTCTTTCATTGGTTCTGCTGAATAGTCGGCAAACGCCGCGTCGTCACCGGAGGCAACGGTATAAACGCTGTAGCTCCACGAATCACGGCCGCCCGTAGAGAGCGAATACGACTCCTTTGCAGATTCGGGGAACACAATATTCCATGTATCCGCATAAAGATTGGCGGGCTTGGCATACCGAATTCGGTCTTTGACAATTTCCGCACCCAGTCCAACAACGGGAATCAAGACAGCCACTGCCAAAACCGCCGCAACGGCAATCAGACTGTATTTGACTTTCTTATGCATTTTATTGCCACTCCTCTGTGTTTCTTCGGTACGCATTTTTCAAAACAACCATGTTTTCAGCAATAAGCTGTTCATCACTTTTTTCCAATGATGAAAAGGCGAAAACCGTTTGTGGCATCAATAATATAATCATAAAACAACTGATAACTGACAGCCATTTTCTTTTCATAAACAACATCCTCCTATTTGCACTTATATATGAAAGCTAAAAGTATATACCGTATTTTGCTGTTCGTCATACAGTACATACATACTGTCAGCATAAGAATCATATCGGTTTTCTTCGATAATACTACCGCCCGAACTGACGCGCTTCCACCGATAAGTTTTTGTTAGATCTGGTCTTTGCTCTTCCGAAACCTGTACGGTTTCTAAATGTTCCGTAATACGCTCCAGCGCCTTTTCGCTAAGCACGCTTTCTTGACAGTCCGCAAATGCCGCATCATCCTCAGGGTCAATGGTATAAACCCTGTAGCTCCACGAATCGCGCCCGCCCGTAGAGAGCGAATATGCCTCCTTTGCGGATTTAGGGAACGCGATATTCCATACATCCGCGTAATAATTTGCCGGCTTGGCGTATCGAATTTGATCTTTAATAATCTCTGCACCTATCCCGACAACGGGAATCAAGACAGCTACTGCCAAAACTGCCGCAATCGTAATCAAACTGTATTTGACTTTCTTATGCATTTTATTGCCGCTCCTCTTTTGAATATTTCTCGCCTTTGTTTTACCATAATATTTATTGTTTGTCAATAAATGTTTTATGTTTTTAATTAATGTTTAGTTGCATTGCATTTGCAATGCATATTTTAAGCATACATTCCAATACACTATAAGCAAGACAAATGTATTGCGAGGTGTGTTTATGGGAAAATTTAAAATTCCTTCCGTTCCCGCTACGACAAACAAAACCATCCGTTTTCCGAACGATGTGGTAGAACAGGTTGAGCAGGCTATTCAAGGTAAAGATTGTACGTTTTCTGCATTTGTAATTGCGGCGGTGCGCTCTGCTTTAGAGGATTTGAAACAACCTGAATAAGACGCAAAAAAGGGAGCAAAAGCGCCGAAACGTTTTCGCTCCCTTTTCTGTTTTTATGCTGTTATCTTTTATTCCACCGATTTTAAGGATTCCACCATATCTACCTTTTTCAGTCGGAAATACATAATGAAATTGACAAGTACAGCGAATACCGCTGTCAGCAGCACAGAGAACACATAGCTTAACACATGCATTTCCGCACCGAACATAACCATTTCCGTTGCGATGGTATACATCACAAACAAGTGCAGGAAGAAGCCGAGTACCAGCCCCAGCACAATACCGAACAGCGTCAAAAGGACGTTTTCACGGTAAACATACGCCGCCAATTCCCCGTCATAGAAGCCGAGTACCTTTAAGGTGGCAAGCTCACGGCGGCGTTCGGTAATGTTGATATTGTTGAGATTGTAAAGCACAACGAATGCCAACAGCCCCGCCGCCAAAATCATTACCGCAATAATAACGGTCAGATTACCGAGCATATCGTTCACCTGCTTTTGCGCAGTAGAATGCATGGAGACCGACGTTACACCGTTTATAGAAAGCAGATTTTCCGCCGCCTTTTCGGTATCCGCACCCTCCTCCAATCGGATAAGCGCCGCATTTAAAGACGCCGTTTCGCCGTAAAGCGCCTTATAAATATTCGGCGTCATATAAATGTAGTTGTTTAAATAGTTTTCGGTAATCCCCGCCACGCGCACATCGCCGACGGGTTCTGCGGTTTTATCTTCTTTGACGGTCAGCATATCGCCGACTGACAGACCCAGCATCTGCGCGAATTTTTCGGTCACGATAATCCCGTCATCCGTAAGCGCAAGGTCGTCATGCGGGAATTTTGCATCGCGCAGACGGACGTATTCACCCAGCTTTGCCGTATCCTGCGGCACAATCAGATACGCCGTTGTTTCGCCTTTCTCCGTCTGGGCGTAGGTTACAATGCTTTTCGTCTGCAAATAATCGGTTACGCCTTCCACGGAATTCACCTTTGCCAACAACTGTCTGCGTTCCGCACGGGAAAGAGAGGTATCCGCGCCGACTGTGCCCTGATAGGAAAACACCTCGTTAAACTGCTTTTCGGGAACCATTTCCACCGAATCCCGAATTCCGAAGCCCGTCAGCAGAAGCGCCGTACAGCCCGCCACGCCGAGCACGGTCATGAACAGCCGTTTTTTATAGCGGAACAGATTGCGGCATGCCGCCTTCTGCGCAAAATTCAGATGCAGCCAGATAAAGTCGATATCCTCCACAAAAGTACGTCTGCCCGCCTGCGGCGCCGCAGGGCGCATCAGTGCGGCAGGGTTGTCGGAAAGTGCGCGCCGGCATGCGGCAAACGCACCGCCGACGGTTGCGCACACGGCAAGTACAATCGCAATAACCGCATTGAGCACCTGCACACGAACGACGGTTTGCGTCAGATTGACATAAACCAGTCTGTACGTGCGAAGAATCAGCGACGGCAGCAGCGATTCGCCGAGCACTACGCCGAGCAGACTGCCGAGCAGTGTAGACAGCAGTGCATACCACACATATTTCGCCGTGATTTCACGCTTTTTGTAGCCCAGCGCCTTCAGCGTGCCGATTTGGGTGCGTTCCTCTTCGACCATGCGGGTCATGGTGGTTAAGGAAACCAAGGCCGCAACCAGGAAGAAGATAATCGGGAACACGGTACCGACCGCGCCGATGCCGTCCGCATCATTTTTATAAGCCGCATAGCTTGCAATCGAGGAACGGTCTAAAATATGCCATTTCGGCATTCCGACATTGTTGATTTCATCTTCGGATTTTTTCAGTTTTTCCTCAGCAGCACCGATTTCCGCTTCCATATCTTCTTGCGCAAGCCGATAGTCCTCTTTAGCGCGTTCCAGCTGAATTTCGCCGTCTAAAATATTCTTTTCGGCTTCTTCCAACTGTTTTTCGCCTTCGGCAATCTGTACGCGTGCATTTGCAGCCGCTTCGGGATAATTCGCAATAAAAGCCTCCGCCGTGCTGACGCGGGAATTCACACTCTGAATGCTTTGGTCTAACGCGGGCAGTTGATTTTTATAGTATTCTACCGCCGCAGTATCCTGAATGATTTTCATACTGCGGGTATAGTATTCCTCATTCGTAATATACGGCGCGTCCTTTTGCAGCTGGCGCTCCTCTTCGGCGATTCTGGCTTCTTCCTTCGCAATCGTTTCCTCTAACGTACGTTTCTGCGTTTGCAGTTCATTCAATGTCGCACGCGCCTCGGCTATCTGCGCCTTGCCCTCGGTTAAGCCCTGGTCGCCCGAATCAAACAGCGCGCGTAATTCGTTCAGCTGACTGCGGCGCTGTTCGATTTCCAACTTCCCGCCCTCCAGCTCCGCCTCTTTCGTTGCCAAGGTCTGCGCCGCGTCCGAAAGATCGGCAATCGCCTTATCCTTTTTTTTCTGAAACTCGAATTTTGCGCTGTTCAGTTCCTTATCTGCATCCACACGGAATTGCTGTAAGCGCACCTCGCAGCGTCCCTGCGCGATATTCGCTATGTTTGAAGTAACTGTCTCCGAAAGCGCTTTGTAATCCTTGCCGAAGCAGTCCATCTCTGCCGCCCCCGTCAAGGTAACCAGCGCTTCGGAATAGAATTCCTGCGTAAACGCTTCCTTCGGAATAATCAAAAGTCCGTCTACGGTACCGTCGCCGATTGCCGATGTGCCGCGGTCAGAGTCCAGATAATACGAGGTCTGCCCCACGCCGACAATCGTAAATTCATCGTCTGCCAGGGTGTCGCCGACCTTTTCGTCACTGCCTGTTTTCAAACGCACCGTATCGCCAAGCGCATAACCCGACGCCGCCAAAAATTCGCGGTCCGCGATACATTCGTTATAGCGTTCGGGGAAACGCCCCTCTTTCACCTTGACAACATTGATGCCGTTCGTCAGCGAAGTGATTTTCGCAACGACGGTATTATCCGCCGTTTCGCACAAAAAATCCTTGGTGTAAATGCCTTCCGCATCCGCAACACCCTCTACACTCAGCAGTGCGGCGATGTCGGAATCCGTCATACCGAGTGTACCGATGACACGGATATCCGTCAGATGCTCATTGTCATATGTGGAGTCCGCCGACAGAAGCATGGCGGGGCTTGCGGAACGAATGCCTGCAAAGAACGCCACGCCGAGCGTCGAAATCAGAAGAATCGACAAAAATCGGCTGAAGCTTTTTTGGATTTCCCGACGGAAATCCTTTCTCATTCCCTTTGTCATAGCCGATTTCCTTTACCACTCAATATATTCCACGGGGGTGGGACGTTTGTTTTGCAAAATCTGGTCAATTTTGCCGTTTTTCACCTTAATTACCTTGTCCGCCATCGGCGCAATCGCGAGGTTGTGCGTAATCACGACAATCGTCACGCCCTTTTCGCGGCAGGTATCCTGCAACAGCTTCAAAATGGATTTACCCGTCACATAGTCGAGCGCGCCTGTCGGCTCGTCGCACAGCAAAAGCTTCGGGTTTTTTGCAAGTGCACGCGCAATGGAAACGCGCTGCTGCTCACCGCCCGAAAGCTGTGCGGGGAAATTGTGCATACGGTTGGAAAGCCCAACCTCCTGCAAAACGGTTTTCGCACTCAGGGGATTTTTGGAAATTTGCAGGGCAAGCTCCACATTTTCAAGCGCGGTCAGATTGCCCACTAGATTATAAAACTGAAACACAAAGCCGACATCGTCGCGACGGTACGCGGTCAGTGCCTTTTCATCAAATTTCGCGACGTCCTCATTATCCACGAAAATTTCACCCGAGGTCGCGGTATCCATACCGCCCAAAATATTGAGAATGGTTGTTTTGCCCGCACCCGATGGACCGACAACCACGACGAATTCGCCTTTTTCAATGCCGAAGCCCGCATCGTCAAGCGCCTTAATTTCCACTTCGCCCATTTTATATGTTTTGGTCACATTTTTGACTTCAATAAAGGACATTTTATTCCTCCCGTGTTCAATACAAATGCATTTCGACTTGAAATGCATTTTACAGTTAACAGATATTGTATCATAGATTTCGGCGGAATTCCACGAATTTTCTTCCGAGAAAATATTTTGCGCATTTCGCACAAAAAACGCCGCCGATTTTTGCCATCGGCGGCGGGAAAGTTCTTGCGGGCGCGCAATGCACGCCCCTACGGGTTGGCGCGTTGCCGTTGATTTCGTATATATTCTTCGGTTCGCACGGGTGATTCGTGAATCGCCCCTACAGGACTTGCTCAAATTTGTCATTCTGAGCCGCAGGCGAAGAATCTCACACGGCACAAAATGAATTAGATTTGCAATCCCGTAGGGACGGATTTTGCGGCTGTCCGTTTGCGGCGCGCGATGCACGCCCCTACGGGGTTTGTGCATTCCTGTTCTTTTGTGCGTCCGCCTCACAGCAAAACAGGCTGTATTTGTTCCCCCTTTAATGCACTGTCCAGTGCGTCGGGGATTTTTGAGAAATCCGCTACAATGGAATTCGGTTTGTTTTGTGCGTCATCCTGCCGCATCGGTACAAAATAAATGTTTTTGGCATTGAGTAACAGTCCTATGTTTTTCGCTGCCGCGCCGAGCGCGTCATTGGTCGATACCGCAATGAGTACAGGGCGTGCATTCCGAAGATGCGCCTTGCATGCAAGCGTGACCGAGGTATCGGTAATGCCGTTTGCAAGCTTCGCAATCGTGTTGCCCGTCGCGGGCGCAATCACGAGCGCATCCAAAAGCTTTTTCGGTCCGATAGGCTCTGCCGAGAACACGGTATGAATAATTTCATTGCCCGTGCATTTTTCAATTTTTTCTATAAAACCCGCCGCTTTTCCGAAACGCGTATCCGTCATGTAAGCTGTCTGCGACAGAATCGGTATTACATCATATCCAAGCGACACCAGCCGCTCCATTTCGGGGATTGCCTTGTGAAAGGTACAAAACGAACCGCACATAGCAAATCCCACGCGAATTTGGGACATTGGCTATCCCTCCTTTTTACAAGAAACTTTTGATTTTTTCTCCCACAATGTGTGCCGCCTCATACGGCAGATATTTTCCGGGCAGACTCTGCGCGTTGACCGCCGTCACGCCGAAAGCCTTTGCCGCTTTCAAATCCATACCGTACGGCGCTGACGCTAACTCTATATACTGCACATTCGGTGCATTTTTGAAAGCTTCCGCCGAGAAAATCCGTGCAGGCACAGTGTTTATCACGATGTCGAAGCGGGGCAGATTTTGCCGCAGTTCTTCAATTGTGCAAGCCTTATAGCCTGCGTTTTTGGCGTCGGCACGCGTCTCGGCGCGCCGTGCAGCTACCGTAGCGGTACAGCCGTTTGCCTGCAGTTGCGCGGCAACTGCCGCCGCCACTCTGCCGAAGCCTGTCACGGCTATATGCAAATATGCAGGCGCTGTATCCGTCATATCCGAAAGCACGTGCATTGCGCCGACAGCCGTCAGCTGTGCATTCTGTACAATCACTTCGTCATCATAATAGTCAATCACCCGCGCACCGACAGCCGTCAGCTGTGCTTTCATTTGTTCGGACAGCATACCGCCGAATACCGTCTGTCCTGCGGGCAGAAGTTCCCGAAGTGTATCCAGCGACAGCGCCCCTGCGAACAGCGGCATATTGACGGTTTTTCCGTCCCTTGATGCGGGAAGCGGCAAAATCAAAGCCGCCATATTGCTTTGGAGCGTTTCACGGAGTACCGAAATCTCGACCTCACGGTCTACGCCGAAGCAATATGTAAAAAATCCGTTTTCTTTAAAATATGTATCCAAAAAGCGGCTTCTTTTATCCCCGCCGAGAATGATAACAGACTGCATTCAAGCGCACCCCTTTTTCGGTTTTCTATTCTTATATTATGAATCCGCTAAAATTCTTGTGATAAAAAACACGTTTAGGGGTTTAATTTTTTTGCGGATTGCAATATAATAAAGAAGTATATATGCAAATGTATTTGAGAGGTCAAAATATATGGAAAATATAGATACTCTGTTAAAACAGGTCAAACGGATTCACTTTATCGGCATCGGCGGCAGCGGGATGTGTCCCCTCGCAGAAATTTTGCACAGCGAGGGCTATACGCTTTCGGGCAGTGACAACAACGAAAGCGATACGCTCGCACGCATCCGCGCCCTCGGCATTCCCGTAACGATGGGGCAGAAAGCCGAAAATATCGCGGGTGCGGAAATGGTCGTGTATACTGCCGCGCTGTTAAAGGATAACCCAGAGCTGGTCGCCGCCAAAGAGAGCGGAATCCCGACCTTTGAGCGTGCAAAGCTGTTCGGCGCAATTTCACGGCTGTACAAAGACTGCATCGGCATTTGCGGCACGCACGGCAAAACGACTGTCACTTCGATGACCACACAGGTTATGCTGGAAGCAAAGCTCGATCCGTCGGCGGTCATCGGCGGCAAACTTCCCTTGATTGACGCAAACGGGCGTGTCGGCAAAAGCGAACATTTTGTGTGCGAAGCGTGCGAATTTGTAGACACGTTTTTAGAGCTTTCTCCTGCCGTTGCGGTCATTCTGAATATTGATGAGGATCATTTGGATTACTTCAAGACGCTGGACAATTTAATTTTAAGCTTTCACAAATTCGCGGACATGGCGACAGACGCGGTGCTGTACAACGGCGATGACGAAAATACCTTAAAGGCAATGGAGGGCGTTTCGGGCAAAACGCTTGTGACGTTCGGTTTCCAAAGCACAAACGACTACTATCCCGAAAACATCTCGACGGTGCGCGGTGCGTTTTACGGCTTTGACGTGATGCACGGCGGCGAAAAATTGGGGCATATACAATTAAATGTACCGGGTCGGCATAATATTCTCAATGCTTTGGCGGCGATTGCCGCAAGTATGCACGCGGGCGCGGATTTTGCCGCCTGCAAAGCGGGCTTGGAAGCCTTCGGCGGCGCGGGGCGCAGATTTGAAATGCTCGGCGAGTATGCGGGCATCACATTTGCGGACGATTACGCGCACCATCCCGCAGAGCTGCGCGTGACGCTCGAATCCGCCATGAAGATGGATTACAACCGCGTGTGGGCGGTCTTTCAGCCGTTCACCTATTCACGCACCTATATGCTGATGGACGATTTCGCCGAGGTTTTGCAGATTCCAGACCGCTGTGTGCTGACTGAAATTATGGGCTCGCGCGAAATCAATACCTATAATGTATACACCGCACAGCTGGCAGAAAAAATCCCGAATTCCGTGTGGTTCAACACTTTCGACGAGGTAGCGGATTATGTACTGCAAAACGCCGAGGCGGGCGATTTGGTGCTGACCTTAGGGTGCGGCGACATCTACAAAGCCGCAAAGATGATGATAAAAAGGCTGAAAAAGTAAGGCGATGGTTATGCAAAAAAAATATGACGTTTTGATTGTCGGCGCGGGCGTCGGCGGTTTGTACACTGCACTGTCCCTGCCCGACAGTCTGTCGGTGCTGATGCTGTCGAAAAAGGAGGACACGCTTTCCAACAGCTCGTTGGCACAGGGCGGTGTTGCCGCCGTGCTAAGCTTTGAAAACGACAGCTTCGATTTGCATTATGAAGATACCCTCATCGCGGGTCAGCGCGAAAACGACCCTGACGCTGTGAATGTGCTGGTGCACGAGGGTCCCGACGATGTGCGCAAAATTATGACCTACGGTGTGGATTTTGACAAAAATCCCGACGGTACGGTGCAGAAAACCTTAGAGGGCGGGCACTGCCGCCGCCGCATTGTGCATCATAAGGACACCACGGGCGCGGAAATTGTCAATAAGCTGCTCCAAGAGGTCAAAACGCGCAAAAACATCACGCTTTGTGACAATTCGATGGTCTATGCGCTCCAAAAAATCAAAAGCGGCTTTTGTGCCGATATTTTGAGAAACGGTGAAAGCAAAACCGTATTTTGCGATTACTGTGTATTGGCGACAGGCGGTATCGGCAGGGTATACAAATACACCACCAACCCCGCCGTGGCAACGGGCGACGGCATTCGCCTTGCCTATGAATTGGGTGCGACGATTAAAAATTTAAGCTATGTGCAGTTCCACCCCACCGCCTTTAACGGCGCAGACCGCGAGCAATTTCTCATCAGCGAAGCGGTGCGCGGCGAGGGCGCGTATCTCCTCAACTGCAAAAAAGAACGATTTATGCACCGTTACGACCAACGGCTGGAATTAGCCCCGCGCGATGTGGTCTCGAAATGCATTATTATGGAAAGCCGCAAAACGGGCAGTAACGCCTTTTACTTAGACATCACCCACCGTGACCGTGACTATCTTCTGAACCGCTTCCCCGGCATTTACGCGGGGTGCCTCAAGCACGGTGTAGATATTACAAAGGATTTGATTCCCGTATTCCCCTGTCAGCACTATTTAATGGGCGGCATCGGCGTGGATTTGGATGCGCGGACAAGCATTGCGCGGCTGTACGCCGTCGGCGAATGCTCGTGTACGGGTGTACACGGTAAAAATCGGCTTGCATCCAACTCCCTTTTGGAAGCGCTTGTCTTCGGCAGACGCGCCGCCGAGGATATTACACGCTGTATCGGCGCGGGCTTTGCCCACGCCGCAGAGACGGAACATATCACAGATATTACAGGCGCGCCGCTTCCGAAGGGTCTGCGCACAGAAATCCGCACCATTATGCAGCGGGCGTATTTTGTGATTCCCGACCCCGGTGCGGTACGCACAGGCTTAAAACGCGTAGATGCGATTTTAAAGCGTCTGCAAAGCGGCAAATTTGCCGTAACCCCCGACTACTGCGAGGCGCTGAGCCTTGCGACAGTCGCACATATCATATTAAAGGAGGTCGATGAGGGATGAATTTACCGCAGTTTTATGTGGATGACATCATTACCCGCGCACTGAAAGAGGATATAAACTATATAGATGTGGCTTCGGACTATTTGATTCCCGAAGACCAGCGTGACGAAGCGTATTTCATCGCAAAAGCGGACGGCGTGCTGTGCGGACTTTCCGTAGCGCTTCGCACATTCGAGCTGTTGGACAATACCTTCACGGCAAAAATTTACAAGCAGGACGGCGACAAAATCCAAAAAGGCGATTTGATTGCCGAATTTTCGGGCAGAACCGTACTGCTGTTAAAAGGCGAGCGTACCGCACTCAATCTGTTACAGCATATGTCGGGCATTGCAACCGCAACCGCAAAAGCAGTGGAATTGATAAAGGGCACCAACGCGCAGATTACCGACACCCGCAAAACGCTCCCCGCGATGCGCGCACTGCAAAAGTACGCGGTGGTCTGCGGCGGCGGGAAAAACCACCGCTTCAATCTGTCGGACGGCGCCATGCTAAAAGACAACCACATCGACGCAGGCGGCGGGATTACCAATGCGGTTGCCGCACTGCGCGGAAAACTCGGACACATGGTGAAAATCGAGGTGGAAACCCGCAATTTAGACGAAGTGCGCGAGGCCGTTGCGGCAGGCGCGGACATCATTATGCTTGACAATATGTCAAATGATATGATGCGCGAAGCCGTTACCATCATCGGCGGCAAAGCCAAAACCGAAGCCTCAGGCGGTATCACCCTCGAAACCCTCGCCGAAGCCGCAAAAACAGGCGTAGATATTATTTCTCTCGGTGCACTCACCCACTCCGTCCACGCATTTGATATCTCCATGCGGATGAAGAAGTAGAAATTTGCAGAAAAAACGGCACTTACGGAATCTGCTCCGCAAGTGCTGTTTTTTTATTTTGCCTTACGCCAAAATCGCCATTTCGTTTTGATCGGCACAAATTCAATGCGCACTGCCGCGAAAACGCCCCCGATGCAGCTGCATCGGGGGCGCCGGTTACTGTGCAGAATATTTCTGCTTTACGGTGTTGATTTTGGTCTGCTCGACCTGTTCCGTCGGATACCAGCCCTTTTGCGCCATTTTGTCATACAGAGTATCCTGCATACAAAGCGACTCGTTCAGAGCGTCGTTAAAGGTCTTGCGCACATTGCTTGTCGGCGATTCAATTGTACCGTGCATATAGAGGTCACAAACGCCTTTTTCCAAAAGCAAAATGCCCTCCATCAAATTTTTATCGTCCATATTTGTCTCCTTTTTCATATCAGAACACGTTACAGCAATCCGTAAAAGCTCTGGAACAGCTGGCTGTGACGCTGTGCCATTTGCTGTACGCACATTTTCAAATCTGCATCCTGCATCTGATTCATAACTTCGTTGCAGCGTGTCCGGAAATACTGCTCATGACCGAGCGCGTCTTCCACATATAACAATTCCTTGTTTGTCATTTTGACTTCACCTCCGTCGCGTTTAGTATTTGAAAATCCGCATAAAATATGCAAAAAGAAAACCGTCGATTCCGAAACCGACGGTAAATTTTTCTTTTTTTTAAAATATTATTTTTCTTCTAATTTTGCTGCCCATTTTTCAGCGCGGAAGCCTGTCAAAACAAAATTTTCGCCGATAAGTAAAGGACGTTTGACAAGCATACCGTCCGTTGCCAACAGCTTCAGCTGTTCTTCTTCGGTCATTTCGGGCAATTTATCTTTCAAGCCCATAGATTTATACAAAAGTCCGCTTGTATTGAAGAAGCTTTTCAGTGACAGACCGCTTTTTGCATACCATTCGGACAGCTCCGAAAAGGTCGGATTTTGCAGTTTAATGTCGCGGCTTTCAAATTCTGCGCCTTGCTCCGTCAGCCATTTTTTGGCTTTCTGACAAGTGGTACATTTCGGATATTCTAAAAATAAGAGCATAATTATCCTTCCTTTTGTTATTGTAATAAAAAGTATAGCATTGCACGCGCGGGATTGCAAGTGGGCGTATGAAAATCAGGAAAACGTGTGGATATGCCCTCTTTGTGAGAGTCGTGCCCGTCAAAGTCCGATAAAACTCTGCGGAACAACACAGAGGTTATTCCCTACACATCTATCAAATGCACATCGTGCGATGGGAGATTCTTCGCTACGCTCAGAATGACAGGTTTCCGCAATCCGTAGGGAGCGACGACCTCGGCGCCCCGTGTGTAAAAAACACAGACAGCGTGCCCGGGTTGTCCCTACGACATGTAAATTACGTACCAACTGTAGGGGCGGATGCCCTCATCCGCCCACAGACGGACAGGGATGTCCGTCCCTACGCGCGAATCTAATTTACATTGTGACAAGGGAATTTCTGCAACTTTGTCCCGTGAAAACCTTCGAGATGTGCCTGTTGTTCACAAAAAGTTTAAAACTTTTTCTGTTTGTCTGCTTGAAAAATGGAAAAAACAGGTGTATAGTGTATATTAGCACTCGGGAATGATGAGTGCTAATTTTAAATTTGCAGAGTGAATATACTCCGAATATACAGGAAAGGAACGATACCGAGGAAGCGTCTTGATACGCCCTTTGTATCCAAACGGTGAACAGTATGGCAAAAAAACAATTTAAAACCGAATCCAAGCGCATGCTTGACCTGATGATTCATTCCATCTACACCAATCAGGAAATCTTCTTGCGCGAGCTGATTTCCAATGCAAGCGACGCAATTGACAAGTTGTATTTCAAATCGCTGACCGATGAAAACGTGCACATGGCGCGCGAGGACTTCAGAATTGACATCTCGATTGACAAAGACAACCGCCTTTTAAAAATTTCCGACAACGGCATCGGTATGACCGAGGCGGAACTCGACAAAAATCTCGGCACCATTGCCAAAAGCGGTTCTTTGCAGTTTTCCGAGGAAAATGAAACCGACGCACACGATGTAGACATTATCGGGCAATTCGGCGTCGGCTTTTACGCCGCATTTATGGTCGCGGACAAGGTCGAGGTCGTCAGCCGCGCCTACGGCGCAGAGCAGGCATTCAAATGGCAGTCGGCAGGTGCAGACGGCTATACGATTACCGAAGCGCAAAAGGATACCGTCGGTACGGACATCACCCTGCATATCAAGGAAAGCAGTGAAGAAGCCGATTTTGACAAGTATTTGGAGACCTACACTATCTCTTCGCTTATCAAAAAATATTCCGATTATATCCGCTTCCCGATTAAAATGGATATGGAGCGTTCCCGCCCCAAGGAAGGCACGGAAGGCGAATACGAAACCTACACGGAAAATGAGACCGTCAACAGCATGGTTCCGCTTTGGAAGAAAAACAAAAGCGAAATTTCCGAGGAAGAATATAACAAATTTTACAGCGAACAGTTTTTCGCTTATGACAAGCCTCTGCATGTCATCCACCAAAAGGCAGAGGGGACAACCAGCTATCAGGCGTTGCTGTTCATTCCCGAAAAAGCGGATTACAACTATTATTCAAAGAATTTTGAAAAGGGACTGGCACTGTATTGCAGCGGCGTAAAAATCATGGATAAATGCGCCGATTTACTGCCCGATTGCTTCAGCTTTGTGAAAGGCGTTGTCGATTCCGAGGACCTTTCTTTGAACATTTCTCGCGAAATGCTCCAGCAGGACAGACAGCTGAAGGTCATTGCCCGCGCACTCGAAAAGAAAATCAAAAAAGAATTGGAAGACCTGCTTTTGCATTCGCGTGAGGATTACGAAAAATTCTGGAAATCCTTTGGCTTACAGCTGAAATACGCACTGTACAGCTCGTTCGGCGGCGAACGCGAACTGCTTGAAAACCTGCTGTTGTTCACGCGCGCGTCCGATTCCAAGCTGTGCACCTTAAAAGAATACCGCGATGCAATGCCCGAAAATCAAAAATATATTTACTACGCGGCAGGCGAAAGCGCACAGAAGCTCAATCTCTTGCCGCAGGCGGAAGCCGTGCGCGACAAGGGCTTTGACATGCTGTGTCTGACGGACGATGTAGATGAATTCCTGATGCAGATTCTGCATAGCTTTGACGAAAAGGAATTCCGCTCCATTTCGGGCGGTGATTTGGGACTGGAAACCGAGGAAGAAAAGAAAGAACACGAAGAAAAGGCCGAATCCAGCAAGCCCCTGTTTGACTTTATGAAAGAAGCCTTGGGCGGCAAGGTCAGCGAGGTTGTTTTGAGCAACAAGCTGAAATCACACCCCGTGTGCCTTTCGAGCAAAGGCGCGGTCAGCATTGAAATGGAAAAGGTACTCGACAGTATGCCTAATGCCGAAAACGCGCCGAAGGCAGAAAAGGTGCTTGAGTTGAACGGCAATCACCCCGTATTCGCGGCGCTCACCAATGCCTTTTCGGCAGACGACAAGGAAAAGGCACGGCAGTATACCGATTTGCTGTATAATCAGGCATTGCTCATCGAGGGGCTTTCGATTGAAGACCCCGTTGCATTTTCCAACGCGATTTGCGCCTTGATGCAGTAAGCATAAGGCCAAAAATCCCCTGTCTTTACAGACAGGGGATTCAGGCTGTAGAAAAACCTTGTTTTCCTCCCTCTGACGAGGGAGGTGGCACGCGCTTTGCGCGTGACGGAGGGAGAGAAAATCCTGATAAATCAAGCTTTCTGACTACCCCTCAGTCTCGCTACGCTCGACAGCTCCCCTGACAAGGGAAGCCGAACTTACTTTTTCGACATACTCAAGCACCGTTTTATCGGAAACGGTGCTTTTTTCTTATAACGTATTCTGTAAATTCTGATATTTGGTCTTTACAGCTTCTACCTTCGGCTGCGGGGCGGCTTCGGGGGTCTGCCAGCCGCGTTTTTCCGCCTCGGTAAACACGGTAGAACCGATATTGTGTTCTTCCCGAAGAATGTTCATCATATCGCTTTCGAGCGCATTGTTTTTGCATTCATTGGAAAACGTATTGTAAATTTCGGTCATGTGTTTTTGCGATGCCAAAATATCGTCCAATATTTCTCGGTCAGACAGCGGTTCAATCTGTTTTTTCGGCATGAGAGAGTCCTCCTGTGTGTTATTTTGCGTCTGCTGTGTGCCTTTGGCAGGCGGCGCGGGGCGCAAACGGTCTTTAAGATAAATTTCCAAGAAGCGTATCATAATGATTTTTATGCTGTGCGGCAATCTGTTCGCACATCCCCCGAATGGTCGGGTCGGCGGTCATTTGCGCAAAATTTTTATATTTCAGAATCAAAAGCTTTTCCGCGCTTAAAGCATCTTCAATCCCTCTGAGTTCGGCTGTTGTCAGGTTTGCCATGGAAGCAGCTCCTTTCTGTTATTTTTATCAAATAAACGGATAGAATACTATATTCTCCGAATCCCTTTCAAGCCTGATCTTTTTCAGAGATTCGCGAGGTTACTATTATATTCTGCAAAAAAATCAGAAATATTGTTTCAAAATTTTACCGAAAAAACGCACCGACTTTGAGGACTCCTCAAAAAAATCGGTGCGCCGTTTTTATTCTGCGCCCAGTCCGAAACTGACGGACAGTGCGCGGTTAATTTTATTCATTTCATTTTCGGGTAAATATCCCATACGCTCTTTCAGCCGCTTTTTATCTATGGTGCGCACCTGCTCGAGCAGTACAATCGAATCCTTTTGCAGACCGCAGTTATCCGCATGTACACTGATATGCGTGGGCAGCTGCGTTTTGTATTTTTGGCTGGTAATTGCCGCGGCAATGACTGTCGGACTGTATTTGTTGCCGACGTCGTTCTGCACTATCAAAACGGGTCTTGTGCCGCCCTGCTCCGACCCGACCACTGGACTTAAATCAGCGTAATAAATATCCCCGCGTTTGATCGTCATTTTTCATCACGCTCCAAAGAAATTTTGCGGTTGCACAAATATTGTTACCGAAAAATCCCTTTTATAAACATTATTTTGCATTTGTTTTTTGACTTGGAAAAAATTTTTAAAATTCCGAGTCCCATATCAGCATATGCAATTTGTCCAAAGCGCGTGCAATCAGGCGCTGAGATACCGCACCCGAAGAATAGAAAAATTGATTCTTGACGAATACATCAGCCAATGGTATACTGAATTTGCCACACAATTTAACAACAAGTATCTTGTTCAGTATGTTTTTTTATTTCTCGGTAAAAATGCATGCTCTGCTTTGCATACTTGAATAAGATGCTTAGTTAAATTGTGTGGCGCAATCTGAGCCATGCGTTTTTCGGTGTGTGGCTTCGGCTATGCACCTTTTTTATTTTATCGGAAGTAAAAATGAACACAGATACAGAATTCCTTTTGCTTTGTCGGAAAATTCACGGATTGCGCATACAAAATCAACTATCACAAAAAGAAACGGCAAAAATAGTAAACATCAGCGTTTCATCTTTGCGGAAAATCGAACGCGAACAGATGCCTGTGCGAATGGGATGTTCTGTTTTATTACAAGTACACAGAGCGTTCGGCATAAAATTTTCCGATATGTTCAAAACGGATGATTAAAAAGGGTGACATTTCACCCACGCCCGAGCATACTAAAAACATACCTACCCACGGCGGGGGCAAGTTACGGCTTCGCCATTACCCTTTTGTCTCGCTTTGCTCGACATTTTCCCTGTTAGGGGAATAACCCTAAAAGGGAAATCCACACAGCCCCCTACAAATCGCAAATCAAATATACTCTGTGCCATGTGCGATTCTTCGCTACGCTCAGAATGACAAGTTTTTTTCGAATCCCCGCGCGCAGAATGATATAAATTTAATTTTCACAGACATGCATCCAAAAATTTGACGACAGTTTCCATCACTTCGCCGTCCTCTTCACACATTTTCCGAAAATCCAGTGTTTCGGCATACGCCTTGGCCTTATCTGCCTGCGCCTTATCCTTTGAAAGAACACCGAGTTCCACGAACGCATCGGCAATGTATTGCTCCGCTTCGACAGTCGCATACACATTATGCTGTTTTTGCGGATACATCTGTACCTGTATGTTCGCGTACCCTTTCAATATATCCTGTGTTGCGGCGGCATCTCCGGGCGCGACAACCATATCCTTTTCACCGTGCAACAGGAAAACGGGTATTTCCGTTTGCGCCGCAATTTCCGCTGTGCGCATCGCGGCGACTTTTCCGAAACGAAGCCGCTCATACAGTCGCAAAAACGGCGCTAAAAAGCCAATATTTTTCCCCGTCATCGCTTTCGCCTGCGCGCAAAGCAAGGTCGGCACATCGTCGGGCGCAGAAAATGCAACTACGCCCTTGACCTGCGGATGAAAATACAGTACACGGCAAACGGTGTACCCGCCCCAGGAATGCCCCGCAAGCACAACGGGCAAATCCTTGGTGCGCGCATCCTGTTTCGCAAAATTCAAAGCACAGCGCAAATCGGAAACCGCCTGCGGCATTCCGACAAGGCTTTTTCCCTCTGACGCCATTGTTCCCGTATTGTCGTAAGCCAATACCAGATACCCGCGTTTTGCAAAAAAGTCCAGCTCCGTTGTATAGCTCAAATGTCCGCCGCCCATCCCGTGGGCAAACACCAACAGGGCTTTAAAATCCTGCCTGCCCGATTCGGCATACAAGTTCCCGTGCAGTTTTTGTCCGCGGTTTCCCGTAAATTCCACAGGCTCGGCGGTCAGATTCGGAAAATCCGCCGCAGTAAAGTACCGCAAATACGGATTGCCCTCGCATCGCTTGCCGAACGCAGTTTTTTCCACAGCGAATGCCAGCAAAAACAGAAACAGCACCGCCAACACGGGAATTACAATAAGAAGATACAAAAATTGCATACAAACACCTCTTTTATGAAAACACCCGCCGAACGGCGGGTGCGTTTGTTCATATAAAATTACCGCCCGAGATACGGCATGGGATTCACACGTCTGCCGTTGATGCGCACCTCAAAATGCAGGTGCGGTCCTGTGACATTGCCTGTAGAACCGATATTGCCGAGCTGTTGCCCTGCGGAAACCTGCTGTCCTGCGGAAACCCGCAAAGAACCGTTGAGCATGTGCGCATACAGCGTATGTACGCCGCCGCCATGGTCAATGACCACATAGTTGCCGTAACTGGAATGACGGCCCGCGACAACCACTCTGCCACTGCCCGCCGCGACAACGGGCGCACCCGTACTGCGTCCGCCGGGCTTTACAATGTCAATTCCGCCGTGATTCCGTCTGCCGCCGAACGGTGAGGAAACCGAATTCGCACCGATAGCAGGCCAAATGAACCGTCCGCCGTAGCTGGTCACAGGTCCCGAATAACTACTGCCGCCCGAATACGAAGCCTTTTTCGTACCGACTTGGATAACCTCATCTACAGGTTCGCGCGTGGTCGTACGCGAAACTTCCTTTGCCGAGGTGCGCACGCCGTCCACATAAGTCACAAGCTCCGTAATTACCTGCTCGCCCGCAACGCCCTTGGTTTTGGTGCGCTTTGTACCCGCATACAGACTCGCTGTCTCTTCCCGAATCGTTTGAAACGGCACGGATACCGTGCGTGTTTCGGTTTTGGTGACCTGCACCTGAATATAGCTGACCTCCCGCGAAATCAAAAGCTGCTGCCCGACCTTAATCGTCTCGGAAAGCCCGGGATTCAGTTCATACAGCTTCGAGGTGGTCAGCGAAAACTTGGAAGCAATGCCCGACACCGTATCGCCCGTTTCTACCGTATAATACTGTGCCGCGCTTTTTTTGGAAGACAGCTGCTGGGAAAGCCGATCGGCTTCCCATACCGTTTCCGTGCTGTCGGGATACAGCCCCTGCACATAAGAAATATTTTCTACAAAACCGACAACCGCATTGGCGTCATCCGTTTTGTAATTCCGCAGGATGCTGTCAAACACCGTCATCGCGTCTGTTTCATTTTTCACAGCACACAGGAAATTATCGTCAATATAAATCCCGCAGGCGTTGGTGATTTTGCCGCTGCTGCGTTCAATCAGCGTATCGCAAAGCCGCGCCGCGTCCGTAATTTCCGAAAGCTTCACAGGCTTAATTGCGTAGCTGGCCGAACCCAAATTGGCAGTTGCCTCCGCCTTCACCGCCGATGCGAGTCGGCTTGCCGCCTGCTCCTGTGCATCATGATATACCGCTTCGGACTCTACATAGCCGATAACGGCGTCATTATATTTCACCTCCAGCGCCAAAGTGCGCCCCGAATAACTGCTGACGGTAACACATAAAACCGCAAAAGCAATGACGGGCAGTCCGACATTGAGCGCCGCGCGGAATACAATCCCGTGACGCCCCAGCGCCTTTCGTATGTATACGCTTAAAATCCGCGGAATATCTTTTCGGTTATGCTTCCAAATATCTATAATGCGCGAGCGAACCCGCCGCATATCGGAAAACAAATCCTTTGTCTCCTGCAAAACGGCCTGCGATGCTTTCCGAAAGAGCTTTGCCGCCATGAAAAAAATCGCTGTAAATACAGTACCGACCGCTTTCAGCGGAATTTTTATCTTTTTGAGTCCCCAGCGGAAGAACCTGTGCAGCATATATCCGCTTTTCAGCCCCAAAAAATATATGTTTTTGTAAAGCATGTCCAACATTTTGTCTGCCCCGCAAAAATCCGACGGACGGACAAAGCCCGTACCCGCCCGATATAAATTCAGTTTCAACCCACGGTTATCGCGGGAAATAATTAAGTATATCATATCACTGTTTGTTGAAAAATTCAAGTGTACGGAATTGCAGCGAAATACAGTCGCCTAAAAAACGCCGCAGGGCAAAACAAAATCTTGCCCTGCGGCGTTTCAAATCAGCCTACTGTTTTTTCTTTTTTGAGGGTTCCGCTATTCTAATGTCTGCGGAATGAAAAACGCAAGTCAGCGGATTTCCGGCTTATTTTATGCTTTTACCGCTTCCGCAGTAATCTTTTGCATATCTTCCATTTTCTTTTCCATATCGGCTACAAGCGTGAACTGCGTACGGCAACGAACCAGATTGTGCTCAGGATATTCCGTTTTAAAATACGTGTCCCCGTTTATGTAATCGGTCAAAAAGCGCATGCCGCATTCAAAGGTCATCAGTTTTGCCGAAAACGCCAAATTTTCGATTTCACATGCACAAAGACTTTCCTTAGCAGCAGACAGATAGCCTTCCGTATACGCTTTATAAAGCGGCAAGCTCAGAGAAACCTTGGATAAATCTTTTTCATCTTCGCTTGCGGTGTTTGCGCCGAAACGGATGCTGTCACCGAAATCATACAGAGAAAGACCCGGCATAACCGTATCCAAATCAATAATACAAATCCCCTGATTGGTTTGGTTATCAAATAAAATGTTATTCAGTTTTGTGTCGTTGTGTGTAACACGTAAAGGCAGTTTTCCTTTTTCAATTAAATCCAACAAAATATGTGTATCCGCCTCGCGGTCACGGACAAACTGAATTTCAGCCAGCACCGTTTCACACCGTCCTGCACGGTCTTCACGCACAGCTGTTTCAAAATCCAAAAATCGGGAATAGGTATTGTGGAAATTCGGAATAGTTTCTGACAGTGTCTCCGCAGGATAGTCTGCCAATGCCCTTTGGAACGAACCAAACGACAGCCCTGCATTGTAAAAGACTTCTTCGCTGTCAATCGTATTGCAAGTATACACACCGTCTATATAACGGTAACAGCGCCAACAGTTCCCGTCGGCATCCGTTATATAGTACTTGCCGTTGGTGGCGGGTAAAAAGCAAAGCGTCTCTCGATTCGGGTCGCCGCCGCGCGCCGAAATTTTTTCGCGCAGGAAAGAAGTCACACCGACAATATTCTGCATCAACACCTCGGGGTTTTGAAAAACATTGGTATTGATTTGCTGCACGGTATAATCCTGCTTTTTTCCTTCCTCATCAAAATGCAAAACAAAGGTTGCATTGATATGTCCGTCATTTTTTACCGTATAGTCTAAATATGTTCCCGAAATTGAAAAACCTGTTTGCAAAAACTCTAAATCAAATTGCGGTGTCATGCAAAACAACGCCCTTTCTGTTATTATTCGATAGTAACTTTATTATTATAGACTGTTTTTTCTTTTTCGTCAATAAAAGACTTTTCACAAACTTTTTTAACCGTCTGCGTTTTCTGTAAGTATATCAATCAAACTGTAGGATGATGGTGCGTCCGTCATAAAAAAGCACCGCCCTGCGGCAGTGCTTTTTACAGAATTCTACTTCACATCGCGCGCCGTCTGATGCATACAAGCAAAACGGTAATTAATCCGGGAATCGCTGCAGATGCTGCTAAAACGGCCAATACGCCGGTCATCATGCCGGTGGCGAAATCGTAAAGCGACGCATTGCTGATGTTTATATTGCCGCCGACATCCAAAATCAGCGCAATTGCAGGCGCAAACAACAACATCAGTGCAGAAGCAGAAAACGCATAAATAAAATAACGCAAATAATTTTTTTTCTTTTGAAAATATAAACGCAGTATTACTGCACATATACAAAACCCTGCAACACCTGCCGCAGCTGCATACCAACCGAACGGACGGTACCTCGCAAGCATACGCGAGGCAGTTTTGAACGCAGACATGGAAAACACCGAAACATATGCGTTATAAACATCACAAAGCTCTGCGGCGATACCGCGCAGATTCTCGTTTGCCTCCGCCGTCAGTGCAACGCCCTTTTCCTCGGCATACCCCTGTAACCGCACATATAAGCTTTCCTCCAAGGCGGCAGTATCCCTTTTTTCCTGCACAGAGCCGCCGTAAAATTCCTGAAGGACGGTTTCTGTATCACGGTCAATTAAATCAGGGGTAATTACATCCGTAAAGATGCTGTCAAAAAAAGACGCGTCAATATTGCAGGCAGAACCGAAAGAAATAAATTCCTCTTTCAATTCTTTGACAAGATGCTCACTGTACTGTGAACGCACAGCCGTTTTCACAGCGAATTTAGGATTCAGCGCCGTCAGAGACAAAGCGGTGCAAAGGACAGTAAATGTAAACGCCAGGGACATCAAAAAAGAGACGGCTGAACAAATTACAGAGCGCGCCCGTTTTGCGGTTTTTGTCATTTCAGCCCTCCTATTCATACATGTTCACCGTCGGACCGGAAACATATTCGCAAAAGGCAAAGAATCGGTACGGCGTGGACGCAATGGTATCATTCGGATAACAGGTATACAACAGCAGAACCTCTTTGTCGCCGTTCAATTCACTGCGATAGCCTGAACCGTCATCGTTCTTCAAAATGGCTGTTTTGTAAACGCGGTACACATAAGACCCATAGGTGGTTTCCACATGTACAGTCGCGCCCTCTTTCACATACGGCAATGTATGGAAATAGGTATTGTTATGCGCACCGATTAAAATACCCGTGCCGCAGCCAGGAATATGGCTGTACATAGACATACACGCGCCTCGCTTCAAAAGCGCAGTACTGTCTCCGTAAATAATATCTGTATCTATATCGGTCCCCTCAACCGTGATTCTGCCGAACGCAGAGCCGTATTCGGGAAACTCGAAATCATTCCAACTCAAGTGACCGGAGCTCTGCCCCGTTGAACCATTGAAAATGCTGCCCGCCCCGGGTTCGTCAATGGTCTCGACATTGGCGCCCGAAAACGCCAGTCGGTATACCGAAAGCAGGGGTTCGAGAATCGGCGTAAGACATGCGAAGAGCAGCATATATCCGCACAGTAAAAAAACTATCGGAAACAGTATAAACTGCTTCCGATAGCTCTTCTTACTCCGATTTTTAACGGAATCAGTCTTCATCAGACTCTTTACGGAAACGCTTCACAGCAACGCCTGCAGCAGCAAGAACTGCAACAGCAGCTGCACCGCAGAAAGCAGCGGATGTGAAGTCAGCACCGGTCTTGGTGATAACTGCCGGATGCAACTCAGCAATAACCTTGCCGTTTGCATCGGTGATGATCAAAAGACCGTGGTCAGCGTCCGCAAGAGAACCTTTGGTCGAAAGATGGAAACCGACAACGCCGAGAGCTTTGTCAGCATAATCAAGAAGGGTCTTGGTAGAGCCGGTCTTGGTGATGTCATCCAACGTCTGAAGGTTCTTAGACTTAACAAAAGCCAGTGCCTCGTCAAGGATACCCTTGATTTCATTGTACTGCGCCTCTGTTGTGTCTACATTGGTAAACACGTTCTCGAGAGCCGTGATGTACTCAGCGGGAACCGTGATGGTTTTGCCGTCAACGACATATGCAGTCTGCACATAGTCGATGAGCTTCTTTTCGTACTCATTGATGCCTGAAGCCGCGAAAGCCGGAACCATGGAAACGACAAGAAGGACAGCTACAACCATGAGGCATGCCAATTTCTTCATGTTAGGAACTCTCCCTTGTGTGATTTTTGTGTATTCGGCAGTGATAGCGAGATACCCAATACAGCAACGTTATTATAACACAGCGAATAAAATTTGTAAACCCTTTTATTTTGGGAAAAATTTGTATTTACTGAAAAAATCAGCGGGCAGACCGTTACGCCTGCCCACCTTTATAAATCTTATTTTACCCTGCGTTCATTTGTGTGCGTGCATCGTCATCAGGGAAGGTGCGCCGCTCAATAATCGCGCCGAGCGAACGGAATTTATCCACTACATTTTCATAGCCGCGCTCGATATGCTGAATTTCTTCCAATTCCGACACACCGTTTGCCGCCATCGCCGCAATCAGCATTGCCGCGCCCGCACGCAAATCATCCGCTCGGACAGGTGCGCCTTTCAGGGCTTCAACGCCCTCAATTACCGCGGTCTTTCCGTTTACGTGAATACTTGCACCCATGCGCTGTAATTGCTCCGCATAACGGAAACGGTTATCCCAAACGCTTTCGGAAACGAAGCTTGTACCCTCGGCAAGACACAGCAGTGTTGAGAACTGCGGCTGCATGTCCGTCGGAAAACCCGGATGCGGCATGGTTTTGATGTTGCAGTGCCCGGGGCGTTTGTGCATCATAACGCGCACCGCCTCATCGTATTCCAAAACCGTTGCACCCGCTTCAATCAATTTTGCGGTAATCGACTCCAAATGCTTCGGAATCACATTTTTCACAAGCACATCGCCCATGGTAGCGGCGGCAGCGACCATGTAAGTACCCGCCTCAATCTGGTCGGGAATAATCGAATATTCACAGCCGTGCAGATGCTCCACGCCGCGGATTTTAATAACATCCGTACCCGCGCCGCGCACATCCGCGCCCATGGTATTTAAAAAGTTTGCAAGGTCAACAATGTGCGGTTCTTTTGCCGCGTTTTCAATGACGGTAAGTCCGCGCGCTTTCACAGCCGCCAGCATCACATTGATGGTTGCACCGACGGAAACCACATCCAAATACACCGAACTTCCGAGCAGACCGTCCGCCTGCACATTCACCATGGCATTTTCTTCCATGGTCACTTCCGCGCCGAGCATTTCAAAGCCTTTAATATGCTGGTCAATCGGGCGCAATCCCAAATAACAGCCGCCCGGCATCGCGACGCGCGCGCGGTTAAACCGCCCGATCAGCGCACCGATTAAATAATAAGAAGCACGTAACTGCTTGGTCAAATCATGTTCCACTACATAAGAGGAAATATACCGTGTGTCAATCTCCAAAGTGGTTTTGTTGATATATTTAATGCCCGCGCCCATATTTTTAAGAATTTTCACCATTGCCGAAACATCGCTGATATTCGGAATGTTTTCAATTCTGCAAACATCCTGTGCCAAAATAGTTGCGGGAAGAATTGCGACAACCGCATTTTTTGCGCCGCTGACCGTAACCTCACCGGTCAGGCGCTGACCGCCGGTAATAACAAATTTATCCAAAGACGGCTCACTCCCTAAATCATTCTATGTAATCCGATAATATTCTGCAAGGTGACCGTAACACAACAAAAGTCTGAATTCCGATAAGAAAAAATCAACGGAACGATATGCCCGCGAACCAATCACGCGGCGATTTGTCCTTATCGGGATTCAGGCAAAAAGTTTTTGCAAAAGTACTAAAATAGTATACCACTGAACAGCTAAAAATAAAAGCCTTTTTTTATAGAATTTTCGACGTGGTTTTTGTCGATTTTATCCTATAAAATCTTATAAAAACTATGCAAATCAGCAGAAAGCACCGTTTTAGGTTTGCACATATTCACCTGAAAAAGCACGTTTCCTGTCGGAAACGTGCTTTTATGAACCTTTTCATTCGCTTATGCTTTGTCAGCACAGCCGAGAACCGTTTCGATTTTATGCGAAACAACGCCCTCAATCGCATCTCTTGCGGGGGTCAGGTACTGTCTGGGGTCAAAATGCGTCGGATTCTCAGAGAAATGCTTGCGGATTGCCGCAGTCATCGCAATACGGATGTCGGAGTCCACATTGATTTTGCAGACCGCCATGGAAGCCGCTTCGCGAAGCATGTCCTCGGGAATGCCGATTGCGTCGGGCATTTGACCGCCGAATTCGTTGATGGTCTTTACATCATCCTGATTGACGGAGCTTGCGCCGTGCAGAACAATCGGGAAACCGGGCAGTTTTTCTTCCACTTCTTTCAAAATGTCAAAGCGAAGCTGCGGTTTCTGACCGGGCTTGAATTTGTATGCGCCGTGGCTTGTACCGATGGCGATTGCCAAAGAATCCACGCCTGTTCTGGTAACGAAATCATAAACCTGTTCGGGCTTTGTGAAGCTCGCATCCTCTGCGCTGACGTTGACGTCGTCCTCAATGCCCGCCAGCTGACCGAGTTCGCCCTCAACAACCACACCGTGTGCGTGTGCATACTCGACAACCTTTTTGGTCAGAGCAACGTTTTCTTCATAGGGCAGATGGCTGCCGTCAATCATAACCGAGGTAAAACCGCCGTCAATACAGGATTTGCAGGTTTCAAAATCGGGACCGTGGTCGAGGTGCAGTGCAATGGGAAGTCCTGTTTCTTCCGCCGCAGCTTTGACCATGGCAACGAGATAATCATGAGACGCATATTTTCTTGCGCCTGCGGAGCACTGCAAAATTACGGGCGCGTTCAGCTTTTTCGCCGCGCGGGTAATCCCCTGAATGATTTCCATGTTGTTGACGTTAAACGCACCGATGGCGTAACCGCCCTCATACGCTTTTTTAAACATTTCGGTAGTGGTTACTAAAGGCATATTTGTCACTCCTTGATAAATTTCAAAAAATTTCTTATTTATTATACAGTATTGACAGCGGCTTGTCAAATCGGTAACACACCTCAAAAAGCCGAAATATACTGGTTTGGGGGTGAAGAATTTGGATACTTTTTTCTGTACGCCGTCTTCTGCCGACTTAACAGCCGCCGTTCCTGCCGTGCGGCAATGCGCTTTATTCTCGGTTCACGGCAATAACGGGCGGGCAAAGCGTGCCTTACTGCACGCACTCGCGGCATATGCGCAAAACCGCCGCATCCCGTGCGAGCGCATATTGGATGCGCACAATGCGGATAAAATTATCGCTGTATATGCACCTTTACAGCATGTTTTTGCCGCAGACGGAGATTATTTTTCCGATTTTCTGAAAGCGCACTCCGAAAACCTCTGTTTTTCCTTACATACCGACGATTTTACCGATACAACCCGAGTCGCGTACTGCCGCACAGAGTGCACCGACCTGCTGAAAGCGGAAACACAGGCAGCCGCGCGGGCGGATATGCTTTGCAAAGCCGCCGCACAGCAGAAACGGCGCGTCGCAGAACACCTAACGCCTTATTGCAATAAAGCGCGGCTTGCGCATACCGTTCTGAAATACAGCGAACGGTATCTGCCGCCGAAAGCCGACAGAAAGAGTGACAGCAAAATCCTGTTCCGCCGCACGCTGAGCGGCTTAACCGAATGGGGCGTGCATACGGTATATTCGCCTTTCTCCGCGCCGAGCTGTACACGCATTCTGCTCTGCGACCCGTCGGGCTGTTTTGCGCCCGCACTGCTGGACGGCTTTGCTACTGCATGCACGGCGTGCGGGTACAATGTACGGCTGTACCGCTGTGCACTGCGCGGCGTTACAGAACATTTAACCGTACCCGCGCTTTCTTTGGCTGTTTGCACGGAAAACGAAGCACATCCTTTTCCCTTTACGGCGCAGGCGGTTTTGCATACAAAGTATTTTCTGAAGCCTGACGCGGCAAAACTGCCCTCCGCACAGCTTCGGCACTGTATACGAACCGCCGATACGCTGTCGGAAGAAGCCGCATTCGCCCTGTACGAAGCCGCCCAGGCCCGCCGCGCACGGGAAAAACTTTTAGAGGAATTTACAGACAATAAACGGCTTTTACTCGCAAAAGATTTACTGCTCCAAAAATTTTTCAGCATTCAGCAAAATGACGAATGAAAAATAAAATACAGGTGAATTTGAATTCATTTATTTTTGTTTTGCAAAAGGGAAAATGCAGGTTTTAAAGAATTTAAGAATCCTTATTTTAATTATTGCATATAATATGTCGTTATAATAAACAAAAAATATATTAAAAACTTGTGCAAAAAGACTTGACAAATCCGATATATAGTGATATGATACGGACACCGAAACAACGAAAGGAGTGAAACACAGATGCATTACACAGACGAAGAAATTTATGAGCGCAAGCTGATTGACGAGCTGACGCACGAGAAATTTTCTTGGAACACGGTTCTGAACGCGATTCGTTTGGTTGCATTACTGCACAACTAACGAACCGCTTCCGAGCCAAACCGACATTTCTCCCCGCTTGCGGGTTTTATATATAAATTGTTTCCCCTCTCTCTTTTTATACACAACCCCATAGCAAAAGCCATCCCCCTCGGGCATTGCCTGAGGGGGATGGCTTTTTATTAATTCAGGTGACCGTAACCATAGCGCACGCGTCCGAACACGCCCAAAAGGCGTGTCCTGCGGGCACTTTTCAGCTTATCGCGCTCGCAAGGCGCCAAAGGGCGCAAGCGTGAAAAGCCGCCGCAGCGGCAAGTTTTCGGCATATTGTGTTCGACTCTTCTCAGCTTATCCTTTGAAGCCGATACAAGGCCACGATTTAACAATTGCACGCACTGCTTAATCTTTCATAAATTTTCCGTAGCGGACTTGGTTGACGACAAAGCCGACACCCAGTACCAAAAGCAACGGAATCAAAAGCACAAGCAGTGCCAAAACGGACAGAAGCACAATCGGCACACCCTTTTTGCTCTTTTTACGAGCTTTCTTTTCGGGTTCGGGAGACTTTTCGCCCTGTTCGCCGTCTTTATAATACGGCAAAATCGGCAGAACCGCGTTGTAGGACGGAATGCCGTCATTATGTAACAGCGGTTCCACAAAATCGGTTAAAGAATCTGAAACCTTTAACAGCTTGCGCACGGAAACGTGAAGTGCATCAAACACCGAATCGAAGATGCTCAAAAGTCCCATCGTGATTTTGTATTCCGCATCGTCGGGATTGTAAAGATTTTCGCCCGCATACAGGTTGGTAACCAAATCGACAATGAAGTCCACAACGGAACGGTCTTTAATATCGGCATAGTCTTCGGGCTGTAAGCCTGTTTCCTTCTTCGTCCATTTGGCAACCGTACCGATGGTCAGAGCGTTCAGCCGCTTCGCAAACGGCTTAATCAGCCAACCGATTTTATAAATCAGCTTCTTTTTGATGCTCATCGCGGTGACCATATCGGCAAATTTGTGTGTGTCGCCGCCCGCCGCCTTGACCATATCGCGCACCATGCCAACCAACTGATTTTTGAGATATTCCTGTAAGGTTTTGCCCTCTAAATCAAAATTCACCTTTTCGGTGATAAAATCGGTTGTGGTCGACACAATACCCGCCGATGCATCCACAACCACCGTGCGAATCGGTGCGGGATACCCCACGGTTGCCGAGGTGGCAATCGTATACAGCGTATTGCCGCGTGCGCTTTCGCACTTGTCAATATGATGAATGTGTGTATGCCCCGTCAGCATGAACTGAATGCCCATATCGGCATATTGCTCACGGCGGATGTCAAAATCGCCGTGCATATCGTTTTTACCGATGAGCGCGTAAATCGGCGACGGCGCGATAATCGGGTGATGCGTCATGGCAAGAATGAACTGCCCGTTTTTGCGTGCGTCCTCCGCCTGCTCCGAAAGCCACTTGTAGCAGTCCTCCGAAATGCCGCTTTTGCCCGTCAGGTTGCGGTCATCGTTAATCGCAAACAAGCGGTAGCCCTCTTGGAGCTGTACAACATAAGACATACTGTCACGGTGTACGGAAATCGCTTCGTCGGGGCCGAATTCGCGGTACATATCGAAAAGTTCTTCACGCTTGGCAGCAGGAATTTTGATTTTCTCGTCGCCGCGGTAGGCGTTCGTCTGCCCGTCGTCCTGATAATCGTGCGTGGCGGTAATCACATATACGCGCTTGCCTGCGGCTTTCAAGTCGCGCAGCATCGCGATGAATTCCTTATGCGAATCGTATTCACCATTGCTGGTGGTGTCGCCCGAAAGCAAAACGATGTCCGTGCGTTTGTCTGCCTTGATTTGGCGGAATGCCGCCTCCAAAAGCTCGGCAGAATTCTTCAAAAGCATTTGACTTTTGGTATTTGCCGCCTCGTACGCTTTTCCTTCGGTGCCTGTAGATTTTGCATAGTAATGGGTATCGGTAATGACGGTGACCGTCAGCGGTGCTTTTGCCATCGGTTAATCCCTCGCTTTTGTCGAAACTTCCTCGGTAAGACGGAAAAGGAATGCATCGAGTTCCATAGAACCAATGTCGCCCTCGCCGCGGTGACTTACGGACACGTCTCCGTTTTCAACCTCTTTGTCACCGACAATCAGCCAGTACGGAAGCTTTTGCAGTCTTGTTTCGCGAATCTTATAACCGATTTTTTCCGAACGGTCATCCACAGTTACGCGCAAGCCTGCTTTTTCCAATTCTTTCTTGATTTCGTAGGCTCTGTCGTGGTGACGGTCTGCAATCGGGAGAATGCGCACTTGCTCGGGTGCGAGCCACAGCGGGAACGCGCCTGCGTATTTTTCGATCAGCAGTGCGAGTGTACGCTCGTAACAGCCGATGGACGTGCGGTGAATAATATACGGATTTTTCTTTGTGCCATCCTTGTCGGTATATTCCATATCGAATTTTTCGGCAAGCATCTGGTCGATTTGAATGGTGATAAGCGTATCTTCTTTGCCGTGGACGTTTTTAATCTGAATATCCAGCTTCGGACCGTAGAATGCCGCTTCGCCGATGCCGATTTTGTAATCCAGCCCCAAATCGTCCAAAATGGTTTGCATCACGCCCTGTGCCTCGTCCCACTGTTCGGGCGTGCCAATGTATTTGTCACGGTCATTCGGATCCCATTGCGAGAAACGGTAAGAAACATCTTCATAAAGACCGAGCGTCTGCAACATATAGTTTGCAAGCTCCAAACAGCCGCGGAATTCATCTTCCAGCTGTTCGGGCGTGCACATTAAATGCCCCTCGGAAATGGTGAACTGCCGCACACGGATAAGCCCGTGCATTTCGCCCGAAGCCTCGTTGCGGAACAGCGTAGAGGTTTCGTTATAGCGCAACGGCAAATCACGGTAGGAACGCGGTTTGTTAAGATACGCCTGATATTGGAACGGGCAAGTCATCGGGCGCAGGGCAAATACCTCTTTGTCCTTTTCCTCGTCGCCCAACACAAACATACCGTCCTGATAGTGATCCCAATGCCCCGAAATTTTGTAAAGGTCGCTTTTCGCCATAAACGGTGTTTTCGTTAAAAGCCAGCCGCGACGCTGTTCCTCGTCCTCGACAAAGCGCTGTAACAGCTGAATGATACGCGCGCCTTTCGGCAGCATAATGGGCAAGCCCTGCCCGATGACGTCGCTTGTGGTGAACAGCTCCAATTCGCGTCCCAATTTGTTATGGTCACGTTTTTTGGCTTCTTCCACTTGTTGGAGATATTCCTCCAGCGCCGCCGCTTTCGGGAATGCGGTTGCATAAATGCGCTGTAACATTTTGTTCTTTTCGTCTCCGCGCCAATATGCGCCTGTGCAGGACGTCAGCTTAAACGCTTTTACCGCGCCCGTGGACATCAAATGCGGTCCTGCGCAAAGCTCGGTGAACTCGCCTTGCTTGTAGAAGGAAATCGGCTCGCCCTTTTCGGCGTGCTCTTTGATAAGCTCAACCTTATAGGTCTCGCCCTTTTCTTCCATCATCGCGAGGGCTTCTTCGGGCGAGAGCGTAAAGCTTTCCAGTTTCAAATCCTCTTTGACGATTTTTTTCATTTCTGCTTCGATTTTTACGAGTACATCGGGCGTGAATGCGGTTTCGGAATCGAAGTCATAGTAAAAACCGTTGTCCACGGCAGGTCCTATGGCAAGCTTTGTTTCGGGATACAGACGCTTAACCGCCTGCGCCAAAATATGCGACGCGGTATGGCGGAACGTCTTTCTGCCGTCCTCGTCGTCAAAAGTCAGAATCTCAAGCGCACAGCTGTCTGTGAGCTCAGTGCGCAAATCGCAGACCTCGCCGTTAACGCGCGCGGCGCAGGCGGACTTGTACAGCCCCATACCGATATCCTTCGCGACGTCTGCGGCAGATACGGGCGCGTCATATGTCTTTATAGTACCGCCCTTTAACGTAATTTCAATCATTGGAATACCTCCTATATAAAATAGAATTTTTGAAAATAAAAAAGCACTTCATCCCGAATATCGGGATGAAATGCTAAAAACATTCCACGGTTCCACCCAAAATTGACACAAGCGAAAAGCTTTATGCCCACTCTGACTGCACTGTAACGCGGTGCATTGCGGCACGCCTTATGGAAAGCCCTTTTCGGCGCGCTCTCAGGAGCGGTCTTGGGTTTTGCGCTTCACCTATACTTTCAGCCGATGATACAGGCTCTCTTGCAAACGCTTTAGAAACCCTCGTTCTCCGTCAACGATTTCTTTAATATTGGCTTTATTGTACCCCCAAAGTGTCGAAAAAGTCAACAGTTATTTTTAAAAGATTGTACCTGTAGAAAAAGTGTGGTATTTTTTCGCACTTTATGTTAGAATAATATATATTTATATATATTTAGGAGAGATTCGATGCGAAATGCAAACGGTGTAAAACACGTATTGCGGCGCGTGCTTGGGGCTTCACTTGCGGTAACTTTGCTTTTGACGGGCTGTTCCGCGGGCGGAAAAATCAATTTCGAAAAAATCGGTACGCGCGAAACCGTCAGCGCGGCATTTACAGCGCAACAATATCATTTTGCAGATCAAAAAAATTTGGTGTACGTCGGGAAATCCGGTTTAATTTCTCTGTATTTTGACAGCGAAACCTATGCCGTCGCCGTGCAGGAATCCAACACGGGCAAAACATGGTACGCACTGCCGACGGCGTCCGAGGGCGCCGACACGGCGGAACCTGCCGCAGTTACGCTGCGCATTTCAGGGGGAGACAAGCTGTATGTGCTGAATTCCCAGGATAATTCCGTGGCGTTTGAGACGGCGTCTTTCAAGCCTACCGAAAACGGCATTCAGGTGACATACGATATGGCGCTGGATAAAGAGACCGCCGACTGTGCCTTTAACGATGTACCCGACGGCAGTCTGTACGCCTCGGTCACCGTCTCTTACACCCTCGCGGACGGCGCACTGCGCGCCAAAATCAACTGCGGCGACATTCTTTTGAGCAAAGGATTTACGCTCGAATCCCTTACGATGTTGGACTTCTTCGGTGCAGTCGAAAAAGCGGGTACGGAAGATTATATTTTCGTGCCGGACGGCTGCGGCGCGGTGGAAAATATCGGCGAAGGGCTTACGGGCGGATATGACCACCGCACCTTTGTGACCTATGGCGAGGATTTATCTCTTGCCTTTACGGAAAGTGAAGAACAGCGCGTCCCCGCCCGCGTTCCCGCCTACGGCATAAAAAGCGGCGACAGCGCCTTTTTGGCACTGATTGAAAGCGGAGATGCGATTTCGGAAATACATGAATTTGTCTCCAAAGGCACCGGCTCTTACAGCCGTGTCGGTCCGACCTTCCGTGTGACGGACGCGGTTTGCAGCGGCGCGGCAGGCAAGCAAACCCTGCGCACAGGGAATACGTATACAGGCGACATTACGGTTTGCTACCGTTTTCTTGCCGACAAAAACGCAAGCTATTCCGGCATGGCGGCGGCGTGCCGCGAAATGCTGATTCGCAACGGTGTGCTTTCCACCAAGACCCTAAAGCAAACGGAATATCTGCCGTTTTTGCTGACTGTACAGAATGCCGCGGCAAAAAACAATCCGAACCGTACCGAGGTGCTGACGGATTACAGCCAAACGCTGGAGCTTTTGAAGCTGATGAAAGCCAAAAGCATGAACAATATCTATCTGCGCTGTAACGGCGTTTTAGACGGCGCAAACAATCAGGGGCTTTTGAGTGAAAGCGAACCGCTGAAAAAGCTCGGCAGTCAAAAAGATTTTGAAGCGCTGGCACAGTATGTAAAAACACAGCAGTTCACCATGTATCTGAATACAGATATTGTCTCCTTCCAAAGCAAAAGTGCCTCTCCAACTCGGAATGCGGCAAAGGGCTTGGACGGAAAATCGGTTCGCTTTACGGCGGAAAATCCGTTTTTCGGCTTCGCGGGACGCGAAACACAGACACGTTACTTAACACGTCTTTCGGATTTAGACGGATATGTCAACGATTTTATCGTCGATATGCAGAATTGGGATTTCGGCGGTTATTGTATTGACGATGCAGGCGAATATCTGTATTCCGACTACGCGGGCGATACGTTCAGCCGCACGGGCGCGGTCAACCTACTGTCCGTACAGGCGGCGGCGCTCTCCGCAGGGCATACGCTGATGGTGGATACAGGCAATATATATATGCTGAAAAACGCGGATGCAGTTGCCGACCTGCCGAGCGAAACAGCATATCCGCAGGAAAAAAATTATTTCGCCGTACCGTTTTTACAGATGGTTCTGCACGGCATTGTAGAGTATGCGCACACACCTGCCAATACATCGGCAAATACCGAGACGGCGGTTCTGCGTGCATTGGAATACGGCGCACTGCCGAGTTACAGTTGGAGCTTTACGAAAACGGAGATTGCCGAACTGGATGAACGCTTCTATTACGACAATCAAATCACCAAAGCCGCCGAGCAATATGCTATTGCTAACGAACTGCTCTCGGATTTGCGCGGCGCGCGCATGACCGCACACGAAAAGGTGCAGGACGGTGTATACAAAACAGAATACAACAACAGCATTTTGCTCTACTGCAACTACAACGATACCCCCGTCACAATAAATTCCATTACCGTCGAACCGATGCACTGTCTGCGGGTGAATTAAGACGGTGTAATCACCGCCGCGGAGCTGGAAAAAAATTTGTCATTCTGAGCGCAACGAAGAATCGCACTCAGAGCAAAGTAAATTTGATACATGCGTAGGGACGGACATCCTTGTCCGTCCGCGAAGTTTCAGCAGAGTTCGGCGGGCGATTCGTGAATCGCCCCTACGGGCAGTGCGTTGCCGTAAAATCTCATCAGATTTTGCGGGTCGTCGGGGTTACGGCTTCGCCATTACCCTTTTGTCACTTCGTGACATTTCCCCTGACAGGGGAATAACCCGCCCCTACGCAGTTTGTACAGATTTGGCATTTTTACGCACGCCCCTACGGTCTGCAAAAATCTGTCATTCTGAGCGTTAGCGAAGAATCTCACACGGCACGCAGTAAATTTGATACAAAGCGAAACGCAAAAATATAACATCCATACAAACCGCAAAGATAAAAAACAACGGATACGGAAAAATTTTCCGTATCCGTTGTTTTTTTGAAAATTTTTCTATAAAAGTCCCAAAAATCGGACTTCTGCAAATGGTAGGCACTTGCATTTTTCTTTAATATCTATATAATATAGGAATTAATAACGAAATTCACTTAAATCAGGATTTTCATAATAACCGTTGTAAGAACCGTCTGCGTTATAATAATATGCCCATAAAACTTCGTCATGTTCTAAAACAGGATCTTTGGTTCCATCGGTAAAATCCTCTTTAATTCTAACTTGTTTTCCGCAAACAAATACATTTTTATAATCATAATATTTTACATATCGTGTAGACAAAAAAACTGTTACATTCGCCACCATTTTTTCTCCGTTTTTTTCAACAATATGTATTGGCTTATATCCAAATGCAACGACAATCATCACAGCAAAAAGGAATACACATAAAAGACAAATTGTGAAAACACTGCCAATTCGATATAAAACATTCACATGGTTTTTCCTAAAGCATAATACAATCCCATATAAAAGCATCCCGACAGCCAAGAGGGCGCATACCGCAAAAACAGCGTACAAAATATAATTGGTGAATTGCAAATTAAAATAAGACAAAACTGCTGCTGCAATAAAATAAAATAACAATATCCCACAAAAAATTATGAAAGTGATAAAAAATATCCTGTGTTTTTTCAAAACCGATTTTAACGATACAGTTGACATCCTTATTACCTCTCCTCGTAATAAAACAGTTACTAATATCCATAAATTAAATTATTGGTGAAATTTGGATTACAGGGAATATTTTTTACATTTGCACCATTCATAAATTAAAATGTACTCCTTTGAATTTCATCTCTGCTCCCCTCCCCTAATCGGGTTTATATAATTTCATCATATCGCAAACTTATTAAAATGTAAATTCAAAAGTGCTAAATCGGCACATAAAAATCCGCACATACAAACATTCATATGCGCGGACAGCTATTGCACGATTCCTTTCGCAATCAATCTGTAATTATGATATAGGTTGAATGTATTGCCTTTTTGAAACAATTCCTGTGACGAAACAGTGTCTAATACAATCTGTATTGTACATGTGCAACGGCGAGGATTTTCCCAATGTATGTTTTCCAACACCACACACAAAACGGTGCTGATAGGCTGTCCGTCTGCATTCATAAAGCAAGCCGGGAAAATTTCACCGTTCGGCACTTGCAGCTTGGGACATAGCAAACCTTCGTTTTTACGCATTTCCCACAAAATAGAAACATCCGCTTTATATTTTTCGGATTGCATCCGCCTCTTTTCATCATTCTTAGAAATGCCCCTGCCGTAAGGCAAACACCAAATCCAAAGAAGCATGATACCTAAGGAAAGATACATAACAATACACAGTAAAGGTTTTTGCCACCATTTTATTACAGAAAAAGGCGAGCGAAACGGTATCCATAGAAATACCATAAGTATTAAAATAATTTTACTGATTTTTGTGCGGTTCCTTCCGTTTCCTTGACTTTTCTTACTGTAAACCACACATATATTTTTACATTTCGGGCATTTCAACGGCTCATTTTTATATTGATTGCGAGATGTTGATAAAAAAGTCAGACATTCCCCGCACCACGGGCAACGGTGTATCAGCATTTTATCCCTCCTATTGAATATCGCTTTTCTATACAGGTGATTACCACGGTGTAAAAAAGTCTTTCCACCCAATTACGGAAACAGTACATACACATCCCGCAACAAATATCATAATTGGGATGAGTGACATCCATTTTCCTTTTTGCCGAAAAAATTTAATCAGATAAACAAATACAGGCACAACAGCAAGAATATATATGACGAGCATAAATATACCTGAGTAAATATAAACAATCTTTTCATCTCTTAAATCATATCCAAAGCCTTTACCGTTTCCCGTGATAAAATAAAAGATGAATGTACACCATATGGGAGACACAATCCCCATGAGTGCCTGCCAAATTAACGCCGCAACCGTTCCTTTTCGCATATGCTTCCTCCTAAAATCCGTCTGTCTTTGGCGATTTGCCGTAAGATAACCACCAGCGGTAAAACAACAAACCGTTATCGATAAGTAAAGCAAAACCAATTATCGCCTAAATCTACAGGTCTTTTATACGCGTCTCTATTCAAATTTCCATCATAATAGTAAATAAAACTGTATACTTCTTTTCCGTCATTTTTGATAAAATCGATTCTTAGGTGAAGCACTTTAGGTCGTTCTAAGATTATCCCCCGTTCGCGTTCCGCTTCTGTCGGGTCATCTAAATCTAAAATAATCATATACGGACCGATTTTTTCAAAAAAGGCGCGCAAAACAAACTGTTCTTCTTCGGTAAAAAGTTTCATTTTATTTTTCTCGTCAGGCGAACTAATCCGAATATGCGTATCGTATGGGTCGTTTTTACGGGCTTTTCCCTCTTTCCAAAAGCGGTCATTTCGGGAAATAATCTGCGCTACTTCGTCAAACAGCGGACGGTTTTCCTCAAACAGAAGCAGTAATTCTTCATTCGTATGCTTTTGCGGCTGATACCCGTGTCTTGGCTTGTACCAATATTGATAAAACATACCGCCAACCAGCAGAAGCGCCAATATACAGCAAGTCCATCGAATAATATGCTTTTTCCCGATTTTCTTTCGTTCCATAGTTATCCCCTCCGAATACATTTATTATATTGCTGATTTTTCAAAATGTAAACCCGCAGGTGCCAAATTATCACATCGCGTGCTGTCATATACAGAATGTATGAACGACGGAAAAAAACACAAAAAGTAAAATCTGTTCTTCTGAGCCGTAGGCGAAGAATCGCACATGGCACAGAGTGAATTTGATTCTCGGTAGGGCGGGGAAGATTTCCCTTTTAGGAAAAATGTCTGCGGAGCAGACAAAAGGGTAATGGCGAAGCCGTAACTTGCCCCCGCCGCAGAATTTTATCAGACTTCTCGGGCGAACGCAGTTCGCCCCTACCGCCGGGAGATGCCGCACTTACCGTAGGGACAGCCCTTGCGGCTGTCCGCATTCGGGCGCGCAATGCACGCCCCTACGGTCTGCAAAAATCTGTCATTTTGCGCTTTGCACAGAATCTCACACGATACAAGCCGGAACCTGTTTTACAATCCCATATGGTGTTTTGTTATGTGCCGAAAGGACAAAATTCATGAAATTGTCTGTATTTTTTACACTTTCTCAATTTTTGTTCAAAAAAGGCTTGCCCAAAACCGTTTTTATTGGTATCATGTTAATAAGCATAAACAACAAAATGACAAACGGTCTGTCGGAAAAATCTTTTCGGCAGTGAAAGGGGATTTTATGAAAGCATACATAAATCGGCTTTTGGAGAATTCAAAAAAATGGGAAATCGTTTTTTGGTGGATTTTGCGTGCGGTCATGCTCGGTGCGCTGATTGATTCCATCTTTTTCCGCAAGGATGTACAGCAGTCCTTGCAGACAGCAGCAAATTTAGTGCTGATGTTCCTTTGGGAAATTTTTCAGCTTTTCCCCCAAAAGACGTGGCTTCGGCATGTGCCGTCTTATATTCAGGATTTCTTAGCCCCCGGTCTGTTCCTCGCCTCGTTCGGCGGCGCTTATCTGAACTTCTATTACAGCGTGCCGGAATACGACCTTGTATTCCACACCGTGGGCGGTCTTGCAGGTGCATTCGCAGGCTATGAGGTTGTTGTCGCGATGCAAAAGCGCGATAAGGTACAGTGCAGTGCCGCAATCGCCGTACTTTGCGCGTTTGGATTTTCGTTTTTCGCAGGCACAGGCTGGGAGCTGTTTGAATTTACGTTTGACCAAATTGCGGGCGGCGATTCACAGCACTGGTCTCTGGAGCTTGCAAAAGAGGCCGCCGAACAGTACGGCGTCGGTCTTCCGAATGTGATTCCCGCATTGGACGACATGCGCTATGCGCTTATGGACACCATGGAAGATATTATCTGCAACACCGTCGGCGCGGTACTTGCGTGGATTATTTTAAAAGTTAAGCCCTATCACCACACAGGCAAAAACAATGTAAACACTCTGTTTGCACCGCAGACCAAAGCGGAACTGAAAAAGCAAAAAGCAAAAGCTGCGAAATAAAATTCTATCGAAAAACGGCACAAACCGATTATGGTTTGTGCCGTTTTTCTGTATCTTCAGACAGATGTACTGCTGCTCGCGCTTCACAGCAGACAGAAAATCCATGCCGAACGCAAGCCCTGCCGGTAAAATTCTGTTCGCCAGCGAATTACCGCAACTGCACGAAAACCGTTTTTGATATTCCCCGTATATCTTACTGCCTTCCTATATGAGCAGAAAGCACGCCCCTAATAAAAAAATCCCCTTCCGTTTGATTCGGAAAGGGGATTTTTCTCTGTGCTGCATACAGGTTATTTATAATACTGTATGGTTTGATCCAGTAATACCTCTTGGTCCATTTGCAGATTCAACATAGCCATATCAAAAATATCCACCGTACCGTCGCCGTTCACATCCGCCGCAACAGTATATACACCAGGAGCAATTACCGATTCCTCTGCAGTAAATGCAGTTTTCATCAGTGCGTAGTCAGTACCGTCTATCCTGCCGTCGCCGTTTACATCGCCATACAGAATGACAGTCACGCTTTCATAAATCACGGATGGGTCTTGAGCGGAAACACATTCCACCACACAGCCGGTACCGACCAATTCCGTATCGCCGAGCAAGACATCACCGCGTTTTACAACGACTTGCGTATCCTCATTTTCTAAATGCCCCCGCAGTTCCGCTACGCTTGTTTCGTCCGACGCCAGACCGATTAGGTACGAAGCCTCTATATTGCCACGGTCAATCAGCAAACTGTTGGAACCATCTGATTTCGGCACCAGCTCTTTCAGCTCGTTTTTTTCAAACCACACTTGATACTCAGGTGAAACATAGCTCTCTTTTCCTGCCGCATTTACCGCCTTAAAACGGTAAACTGCATGCGTATTTTCCGAGACAGTCAATACAGCAGAATCCATTTCCAGCCAATCGCCGCCTATGCTGTAATAATAGGTCACATCCGACAAACAGTTCGGCGTATACAGAGAGAAGGTAATGGGCTGTTCGGTCTGAATGCCAAGTGCACCCTGCACGCCGATTTGCAAAATCGGTGTTTCGCTGTCAATATGGGTGGTATACGTTGTGATTGCGCTTTCTGTCCCGACCGTGGAAACCGCCTTGAACTGCCAAGTGTGCACACCTGTGTCGTAACAGGTTATACTTGCACCCAAAAGCGTCTGCCACTCACCACCGTCCACGCAATATAAATACTGCTGAATGCCCGAAAATGCCGCAGACTGCGGTTTTAAGGTTACCGCACTGCTCGCCCACACATCGCCGGAAAGCACCGCGCCGTTTGCCGTTGCGGTTACTGCGGGTGCAGACGGCATTGCAGCATCCACTGTAATCCCCTCGGAACGGTAAACTTTTGAAATTTTACCCGCGCCGTCATATGCACGTGCTTCTACATACCCGCGGAAGGTTTCCGCCAGTTTCGGCTTGCGTTCCGCATCATAATCCTGCCAAACTGTCAGTGCCTTTGCATTTTCATCAAGCAAACGGTACGTAATTTTGGAAACGCCCGTTGTGCCTGTATTCTGTGCGGAAATCGTAATTTCGGGCGCGTAACCGTAATATGTACCGAAGTCTGTATTGTCTGTTTTGTCGGCTTCACCAAACGCAATATCGGTTACTTCCAAAACGGGCGTATAGAAATTGTCCACCGTCAAAAGCTTTGTCGTAACCAACCCGTTATTGCCGAGTGCTGTGATGATATAATTGCCGTTTCGGGAAACCGTAAAGGATTTTCTGGTTGTAATATTGCGATTGTCCAGCATGACCTTTGCAAGCCCCGCCTCACCGACAATCGTTTCAATCTGCACTTCATACGGGGTACAGGTCGGTTCGGTTACAGCCGGCGTTAAAATAATTTGCGGCTCCACAATATCAATCATAACGTTATAGCTGTCCGAGGTTGTGCTTTCTGTTCCCGCACCGTTCACAGCTTTAAAAGTATAGGGCGCATGGGTATTCCAATCGATAAACAGCTCCGCGCCGTCAAATTCCTGCCAGCCCGTACCGTTATTATAGAAATAGGTAATTCCCGAAAGGCTGTCTTCCTCTGTGGCGAAATTAAAGCGTACGCCGTCCGAGGTCCAGCGTCCGAACGTGCCGTCAAACGTCACGCGGATAACGGGCTTTTGCGTATCAATCTGCACTACCTGCATGGTTTCGTAGCTTTCCATAGAGGAATTGGACTCCGCCTTGAATTCGTAGACGTGTCTGCCTTCTTCGGAAGCCGTCAGCCTATTGTCGGAAAGCTGTGTCCATTCGCCGCCGTCTACGCGGTAATAATATGCATAAATTCCCGAATATGCCGAACTGTTCAAGGTCAGCTCCACGTTGCCTGCAACCCACGCACCGCTGTTGTAATCTGCGCCGTTGTAGGCGGCGGAAATCTGCACATCGGCGGGGCGGACATTGTCAATCACAAAGCCCTCTGAAGTATAAGTTGCGGAAGTATTTGCTGCACGGTCAATCGCGCGTGCTTCCGCATAGCCGCGGAAATTCGGATTCTGCACGGGTTTATCTGTATCATTGTACTGCGTCCATTCCGAATAGGTATCCGTATCCGCATTATAGAAACGGTATTCAACTCGGTCAATTCCAGCTACGCCCTCGTCAGAAGCGGAGATTGTCAGCTCAATCTGTTCTTTGAAGAATTTACCGTAGGTTAAGTCATGCAAAAATCTCGCGAACCCACCCGAATTCTTCTGCCGCAATTCCACACGGTCCACCGTCGGCGCAATTTTGTCAATGTTTTCGATTGTAACCGTCTGTTCGCAGTAAAGACCGTTGCCCGCAGTGATACGCACCGTATAAGTACCGTTTTCATGTACCGTAAAGTTCGCGTAATTCGCCAAAATATCCGAGCCGTTTAAGGTTGCCGCCTGCACGCCCGAAGCACCGAAGGACAAGCCGTCAACAGATACGGTATAGGATTGGTTGGTAATGTCCGTAACACTTTGCGAAAGCGTAAAGCTCGGTGTAATATCGTCCCGAAGAACGGTAAAGCCTTCTGTTTCCGCACTTTCTGCATCCACCGAGTTTACCGCTTTAAAGAAATAGGTGTTCTGTGCATTTTCGGCGACTGTCAGCGTATTGCCCGCAAGCACTGTCCATTCCGTTTCCGCCGACGTTCTGTAATAATAGGTTACACCGTCCATCGGGTGCGTGGCAGAAAGCGTAAAGGTAACGTCCGCAGGCGTCCAGCCGCCTGTGTATTCCCCTGTATCCACAGATACCACAGGCGTACCGTAGACAATAACCGGGAAGGTTGCCGAGGCGGAAATACCCGCATGCGTATAGGAAACCGTAATATTCTGTTCGACATCTAAAAGTGTCGGGTCGAATTCACGCTCATACACAACATAATCTGTAACAAGCTCCGACGGCGCGTTGCTGTAATTCGCCGTGACTTCCAATTCTGTAAGGTCCAGCTGTGTTTCACCCTCGGTATATGCATAACGCGGCGCAGTCAAATTCAGACTTTCTACCTTTTTCGATTCCAATATAATCGGGAACACGCCGCGGTACTCCTCGCCCGCGCGGGTAACCGTCACCAAAATATACTGTTCGCTGTCTAAAATTTTCTGGTTGATTTCCGATACCGTGTAATCGGTTACCTCTACCGTAAAGTCTTTATCTTCCCAATCGGCGGTATCGTAATATTGGCTGATTGTTTCCCGATTGTAGTTGAGCGATACCTTTAAACCGCTTAAATCGAGTTCTGTGTCGCCTTCTACGTAATTTTTGCGTGTCGGTGCGGCAAGTGTGATGCTGTCGGGTTCCAATTCCACCACCTGAATTTTCTTTTCCGCTTCGGCAAAGGAACCGTTCACTGTTGTCGCGCCCTCGCGCCCGAACACATACAAAGTCGTTTCCCCTGCGGAAAGACCTGTTACCACGCCGTTGTTATCGACAGAGGCAACGCTGTTCTGCTGATTGCCCTTTGTACTGCTCCACGCAGAAGCCCACGGGCGTTCCCCTGCGTCGGTGGTTACGCCCCAGTGTTTATCCTTAACCGCCACACGGGTCGGATAAAAAGTCGATTCATATGTGCGCGGGAAATCCTTAATCACGTAATCACTGCCGCTGATGCTTGCCGAAACAAGATTACGCACGCTTGCACCGCGGATATCAAACGTAATACTTGCCGATACACCGCCGACACTTGCCGTTACGGTGACCGTCTTCTTATTGTAAAGCGTACCGGCAGAACCGCAGTCTAAGCCCAACACTTTGCCGTTTTCATCCACCGACACAGCCGTGGGGTCAGAACTTGTCCACGTCACATTTTCTAAAAGCGCACGGTCAAAATCCTCGGGCAGTATACTTGTAATATTCAGTTGTGCGGTTTTTCCCTCTTCTAAGAAAGGTTCGCGGCTGCCGGTTAAAATATTGACTGTAAAACCGTCGCCCTTTTCCAAATTGAAACTTGTAATCGGGGTGCCTGCACTGACGGTCAGAGATGCTTCGCACACAACCTCACCCTGCGTTGCGCGTACATGTATAACGATGATGCCGCTTTGCTTCGGGCTGAGTACACCTTCTGCATTGATTACCGCAATGCTCGTTTCGGCAGGTGCATCCGCTGTCGCCCAAACGATTTCTCCCGTTAGTGGTTCGGTTACGCCCCATTCGCGTTTTACGGAAGAACTCGTATTTAAGCGGTCAGGTGTAATTTTTGCGGTATATGTAACCGATGCATTATTCGGAATTACGGTTTCGCCGATAATTTCCACACCGGAAATGACTGCGTTGACAACCTTGCGGTTGACTGTAACCGTGACGGTTTTGGAAATACCGCCGGCGGTTGCGGTAATCTCCGCTGTACGGCTGTATGTTGTCAGACCGCTGCCGCCGTCCAAGCCTGTTACCACACCGTTTTGGTCAACTGCGGCAACCGTCGGGTCAGAGCTTGACCACGTGAGGTCTCCCGTGTATGCGCCCGCAGGTTGTAAATCCGCAATGGCAAGCTGTGTGGTTGCACCTTCATCTACCTTTAAATTTCCCGCAATGGAGAAATCCTCGACAGGCAAATCTGCCTGTTCCACTACCGTAAAGGTGATGGTGTCCACAAATGCGGCATATGCCGCATTGGAAGGCGTTAAACGGACGGTCACCTTGCCCGCAGAGGTAAAGGTGACCAAACCGTCCGCCGAAACATTGGCATGTTTCCCCGATTCCGTATCAAAAATTGTACCGCCCATGGTCCATTTGACGCTTTGCTTCAGACGGACAGGCGAACAGGCGCCGTAAAGCTGTACGGTCGTGCCGACGGCAACGGTAAGCGGGACGACCCGTTTATTTGTAATATGTACTGCTGTCGGCGCAATATTGGCGATTAAACTTTTTTCCACGACGACTTCCACGCTGTCGCGTGCAAGCGCTGAGCCGTCCGCCGCGTGCAGAACGGCAACAATTTCCACATTCATGCTGTCCAGCGCTTTTTGCAGACTGTCCGCCAAAGCATCGCCTGCAACGCCGCGGACAATCGCAATCAGGATTGTGGTATCCATATCTTCCAAATCGATGCCGGTTGCCGCAATCTGGTCCTCAATCGACTTTGCCATCGCTTCGCCCACCACCGGCATAGAGCGAATGTTTTCATCAATCCACTGCTGTACAATCGCCGCTTTGGAGTAGTCGTATCCGGTCACCTTGCCGGTATCGTCCACACCCGCAAGCAGGGGAAGCGTGCTTTCCCATGTCACATAGGTGCCATCCGGCAATTCGCCTGTAGTGACATATTCGAGTTGAATAGAACGATACTCCTGCACCGAAAGGCGTTCGGTTACTTCCGCACCGTCCTGTGTAATGGTGATTCCCGCGCCTGCCGCATAGCTGATGAACCCCGATGTGCACATGGAAATCAGCATCAGTACAGACAGCAAAACGCTCGAGACTTTTTTTCCTGTTTTTTTCAAAGAAACCTCTCCTGTCGGGATGTGAAAAAAAACAAAACGTATTTTTAAATTCCCATATTTTTCACGGTAAAATCAACACATTTTGATTTGCTTTTCAAAACGCACAATTAAACCAATATACATGTATATTTTATCAACACTTTGTATAATTTGTCAAGCACATTTACACAAAAAAGACCTGGAGGTCTGCATTTTTCAGATTGATTTTTTACGTGTTTCTTTTATAATATAAATAAGATAAAACCCGAGAGGAAATTTCAAACAGGAGTAATAAAATGGCTGTATCTTCTGCTTTTGCACCCAAGCAAAACTATGACCTTGTGAAACGCACCAAACAGGAAAACTACTTGTTTCTGAACGAAAACTATGCAAAGCACGGGCAGACCGTGCTGTTTGGCGATTCCATTACGGAGATTTTCAACAGCTACGAGCTTTTTTACGGCTTTTCGCAAAAAAGCGGGCAAGCGGTATACAACCGCGGCATCAGCGGCGATACAAGTGACCGTCTGCTTTGGCGTCTGCAAAGCAACGCACTCAATATTGCCCCGCGCAATATTGTAATTTTAATCGGCACGAACGATTTGGGACTCGGTGTTCCCGCTTCGGAAATTGTCGGCAATGTGCGGGAAATTCTGCGCATCACAAAGGAACAGCTTCCGAATACCAATATTGTTCTGCAAGGTATATATCCCGTGAACAAACACATGTCGCTTGCCGCCGCAAAAATGGTCGGCAGACGGAAAAACAAGGATATTTCAGCAGTCAATGAACAGCTGCGTGAATTGGCTGCGGACAGCGGTGTTATCTATTTGGATTTATCGGACAAATTATCCGATAAAAGAGGACGGCTCGCCAAAGAATTTTGCTATGACGGTCTGCATTTGAATGTTCACGGCTTCGCCGTTGCGGCACAAGCGATTATCCCGTGTTTAGCCATAGCGCACACGTACGAACACGCCCAAAAGGCGTGTCCTGCGGGCACTTTTTAACTTATCGCTCTCGCAAGGCGTCAGCCTTGCTTC